>SNQX01000017.1_pt1 | contig 142642 bp, 121 predicted proteins | sample 2580501 | NCBI WGS metagenome assembly SNQX01 (sample SAMN10953784, study PRJNA522744) | food fermentation metagenome | isolation source: 48-hour incubation of native-enriched microbial consortia from nixtamalized... | place: Mexico | collected 2017-09-24 | reverse complement strand
CTCCTGAAAAAAGTTTTGGATCAGCTCCTTAAAAAAACGATCATGCACGTGATAACCGGCATGTTTTTCCATTACAAGTTCCAAAGGCAGCACTCCTTTTCTTATTTTTCAGTTTTATTATAAAGGACAAACGTTCGTTTTTCAAGTGGATTTTGCAAATTTGGTCCGGCATTCTCCTTTTGCATATTTCTTATCAATTTTTCGTAACCAATAAAGCCCTCCATGATTTATACAAAAACTGTTCAAAACCTGAATATATGGCACTATGAAGGAAATGTCGCAGGTGGCGCAATGAATGAGATTTGTGGTGCAAAATTCATTCAATTTTCGCCTTATTTTTCCGTATCAGAGAAAAAGAAAAACGACTGCAAATGCAGTCGTATCAAGGGTTTAAAAAATTTTAAGCTAATTGTTCAGTTTTTAGAAAACGCCCTCGGCAGGAATCGAACCCACATTTTGAGAACCGGAATCTCACGTGCTATCCTTTGCACCACGAGGGCAATAAGTGATTCAACAATAATAGATTATAAAGGACAATGAACAAAAAAGCAAGCCCCTTTTTGGTTTTATTTTATCGGAATTTGGTTATGATGGGTATTGTAGTTCAGGTGAAGGCAATTCTTTTGACCTTCATTGACCAATATTGTATGATCAGTACATAAGGATGGAGAATAATTCCTTTAACATCCATGATATAGCATATGATGGACCATTCCGAAGAGAAGAAGGAGGATACTCAATATGAATTTAATTCCCACAGTAATTGAACAAACAAACCGCGGGGAACGCGCATACGACATTTATTCCCGCCTGTTAAAAGACCGGATTATTATGCTTGGCAGCGCGATTGACGACAATGTTTCCAACTCGATTGTTTCCCAGCTTTTGTTCCTGGAAGCGGAAAACCCTGAAAAAGATATTTATCTTTATATTAACAGTCCTGGCGGGAGTGTCACTGCGGGCCTTGCCATTTATGACACCATGCAGATCATCAAACCGGACGTGCAAACGATTTGCGTCGGGATGGCTGCATCAATGGGCTCCGTGCTGTTGACCGCCGGCACGAAAGGGAAACGTTATGCCCTGCCGAACAGCGAAGTGATGATTCACCAACCATTAGGCGGCGCCCAAGGCCAGGCAACAGAAATTGAAATCGCGGCAAAACATATTTTGTATACGCGCGCGAAATTAAACAAAATTTTGTCCGACCATACCGGCCAGCCGATTGAAGTGATCGAAAGGGATACAGACCGCGATAACTTCATGAGCGCGGAAAAAGCAAAAGAATATGGTTTGATTGACCATATTATGACAAAAAAGAATTGAAATAAGATTGAACAAGGCCGTCCGCAAGCGGGCGGCCTTGTGCTGTGTTTGAAAAACCCGCAGGCTGACGGCCGCATGCGCTTACATCAGGACGGAAGTTTTTCTTTCCCTTCAATATAGTTTGCCAAGTGTTCAAAAGCTTCTTCTTCATCGCTCCCGTCCACGCTCAGCGTAACAGTTTCCCCGTGGCCCGCAGCAAGGGTCATCAGCCCCATAATGCTTTTTGCATTTACCTTTCTTCCTTCTTTTTCAAGAAAAATTTCCGATGAAAAGCGGGTGGCTTCCTGAACAAATTGGGCTGCAGGGCGCGCCTGCAAACCGGATTTTAATTTCACTTCCAATTGTTTTTCGATCACGATAACCCTCTCCTTTCAAGTAGCAGGACAGGGGCGCCTTCTGCCAATACGCCCCCCGTCTTTATACTTTTTAAACCTATCCATCTTACATGATTAATTTTTGGCACCCATTATGAATTTTTATTGACAGGCCCGTTTGCCCGCAGTTTCTCGGCAATTTCATCGATTTTGCGGAGCCGGTGATTGATGCCGGATTTGCTAATATGTCCGCCGGACACCATTTCGCCGAGTTCCTTCAAAGTCACATCCTGGTGGTTCACGCGCAATACTGCAATCTCGCGCAGTTTCTCCGGCAGTGCATCAAGGCCGACCGTTTCTTCAATATAGCGAATGTTTTCCACTTGACGGAGGGCGGCTCCGATCGTTTTATTCAAATTGGCCGTTTCGCAATTGACGAGCCGGTTGACGGAATTGCGCATATCCCGAACAATCCGGACATCTTCAAACCGGAGCAGGGCATGATGGGCACCGATAATATTGAGAAACTCCGTAATCTTTTCCGCTTCTTTTAAATACGTAATATAGCCCTTTTTTCTTTCAAGCGTCTTGCTGTTTAAATGAAACCCGTTCATCAGGCGGCATAGCGCATCGTTGTGCTCTTTGTATTGGGAGGAAATTTCCAAATGATAAGAGGAAGTTTCCGGATTGTTAACGGATCCGCCCGCCAGAAAAGCCCCACGCAAATAGGAACGTTTGCAGCACTTTTTCCTCAGCAGTTCCGGGGAAATGTTCCGGGTAAAGGTAAAGTGTTCGCCGAGAATATGCAAATCTTCCAATATTTCTTTTGCCCGGGCCTTTAGCCTGACAATGTAGACATTGTTTTTTTTCAGGCGCATTTTTTTCCTGACTAATAATTCCACCGGGACGTCATATAATCTTTTTACAAGGACGTAAATCCTCCGGGCAATGGCGGCATTTTCCGTCTGCACATTGACAACCAGCACCTTGTTGGAAAAAGATAAAGATCCGTTCATCCGGATCAGTGCCGATAATTCGGATCTCACGCAGCAATCTTTTACTGCTAAATTGGTCAGCTCTTTTTTGATCTCTGATGCAAATGACATCCTCCAGGCCCCTCCCTTGGCAAAATTTAGAGCTGTGCAAAAAAATGCACACGAAAAGGGGATGTTCCACCTTATCCTTTACCGGGCACTGGAGCGTGAAAACCATTGTTGCTTTTTCAAAATATCATAAAGGATTTCGGCAACTTTTTCCGTATCGTGACGGATAACCCCGCCTTTATACGTTAAAATATTTCCCGAAACCACCTCCAGGCCGAGCCCCATTAAACGCTTCACGTCGTATACAACAGGCTGTGCCAACTCCTTGCGATACCGGTGCATAATCGGTTCCGGCACATCTTCATCATTAACGAGGATCGTATCAATACAGGCACTACCCATATGGTTGAAAATCGCCTGCACATGATCCGCGGCAGTATAATGATTCGTCTCGCCCGCCTGCGTCATCAAATTGCATACATACACTTTTTTCGCATGTGCCTGGCATACTGCTTCTCCAAGACCTGGCACCATTAAATTCGGCAAAATACTTGTATAAAGGCTGCCTGGGCCGATCACGATCAAGTCAGCTTCCTGAATGGCCGTTAATGTTTCCGGAAGCGGCTGAATAACTTCAGGCGTCAAAAACACCCTTTTGATTTTTTTGCCAGAATACGGAATTTTGGATTCCCCGGAAACGACCGATCCGTCTTCCATTTCCGCGTGCAGCACGACACTTTGGTTGGCGGACGGCAAAACCTGCCCCCGGACATTCAGGACTTTGCTCAGTTCCTTTACGGCGTGTACAAAATCTCCAGTTATCGAAGTGAGCGCCGCAATGATCAGATTGCCAAGCGAATGCCCGGAAAGTTCATCGCCGGTTTCAAAGCGGTGCTGGAACATTTTTTCAAGCAGCGGCTCCACATCGGATAGAGCCGCGAGCACATTGCGGATGTCCCCCGGGGAAGGCATATCCATTTCATTGCGGATTCTTCCGGAACTCCCGCCGTCATCTGCAACGGTTACAATGGCGCTGATCTCAACCGGGTATTTTTTCAGCCCCCGCAAAAGCACCGGAAGCCCCGTCCCGCCCCCGATCAGCACAATTTTCGGATGCCTCATGGCTTACGCTCCTCCTTTCTTTTGATATCACGATGGGAAATTGTTGTATGATAGTCTTTTTCAAAAAAATGGCCGATATACTCGGCAAGCGCTACGGAACGGTGCTGGCCGCCCGTGCACCCGATGCCGATCACCAGCTGGCTTTTTCCTTCCCGTTTGTAATGCGGGAGCATAAAAGCAAGCAAATCGGTCAGCTTTTCAAGAAATTTTTGCGTTTCATTCCATTTTAAAACGTAAGTGTATACCTCTTCGTCCAGTCCGGTTTTCGGGCGCATATGCTCAATGTAGAACGGATTCGGCAAAAACCGGACATCAAAAACAAGGTCGCAGTCAATCGGAATGCCGTTTTTGAAGCCGAACGACAGGACATTGACCGTGAAAACCGACTGCTTATTCGCCGAAAACTCCAACACGATTTTTTCGCGGAGTTCGCGCGGTTTTAAATTGGATGTGTTGAGAATAAGCTGCGCACGCCCTTTCAGCTCCTCGAGGATTTTTCTTTCCTGCTGTATTCCTTCGAGCGGCGTCCCATCCGGCGAAAGCGGATGGGACCGGCGCGTTTCTTTATACCTGCGCACGAGCACAGAATCATCCGCATCCAAAAATAAAATGGTGGGCGTAACCCACGAAGACTTGTCAAGTTCATCCAGTGCCCGGAACAAGTCATCAAAGAATTCACGGCCGCGCAAATCCATTACAAGCGCGACTTTATTCATTTTATTACTGGCATCTTTCATCAGTTCCAGAAATTTTGGCAAAAGCGTCGGCGGCAAATTATCGACACAGAAAAACCCGAGATCCTCCAGGCTTTGGATCGCAACTGTTTTTCCGGCCCCACTCATGCCGGTAATGATGACAAACTGCATTTGATTTCCTTCTAAACCCATTCTTTTTCCCCCTGACGGAAAATTTAGCATGGCGTTTCAGCTTGGATCGAGCCTGTATGAAAGCAATTCAAAGTCGGGCGTGTACGTAAACTGGCCGTAGATGATGCCGCTTCCGTGAACCATATATTCCAAGATATGGGTATCCCCCGCCGCCATCGGCAAGTTCTTCATTTCATCAATGGCATGCCACTGCAAAATTCCTTCAGCAGATTGCTCGAAGTTTTTGCCGTCGCCGTCTGTGGCAACAAACGTAAACATCATCCATTCAGACACGGGTTTATCCCCGTCTTTGATGACAATGGTGAAAACGCCTTTTAAATCAGGATGTTTTAAATAGATGCCCGTTTCTTCACGGTATTCGCGAATGACAGCTTCACGGACCGTTTCTCCTTGCTCCATTTTCCCACCGGGTGCAACCCACCAGTTGCGCCGCGGCTTTTGCAGCAATAAAACCTGTCCGTCTTTGATGAATACACAATTTGTTATTCTTTGCAAAGGAGTCACCTCATATCTGAACCGGAATGATGCGGACAAATCCGCATCTATTCAACCGATGGATAAACCTTTCCCGTGCGTAAAACCATGTACCTTTTTATTATACTATTAATGAAATGGTTGAACAATGAATGCACCTGCCCCGTTTGTGTCAAGTTTTCCCCAATCGTGAAAATCGCATGGGTGAGGACAAGTCCGTGGCTCCTGAACTTTGATTTGTCTTTCACCGGGCAGATGAAGGACAAATGGCTGGCAGCTGCGCTTTGTTTTGTCTTTCATTATGCCGGTGAAGGACAGAATACTGGCAGCCATCTTATAAAATGTCTTTCATCGGGGTGATGAAGGACAAATCGATACCCGTCATACCTTGTTTTGTCTTTCATCGCATCGATGAGGGACAAATGGCAAGCAGTCGCGCTTTGTTTTGTCTTTCATCAAACCGGTGAAGGACAAATAGGCGCCCGCCACCCTTTAAAATGTCTTTCATCTCCCGTATAAACGAGCCAGCGCATTTATCAGCCGGAAAAAGCAGCGCAATATCCCGCACCGCAATTTTTGCGCAAAAAAAGAGCACAGGATTTTCCTGTGCCTGGGAGATAGGTTCCTTGAACCGCTTATAGCCGGAGCCATAAGTGTTCTTGGTTCAAACATATAAAAAAGGGGGTCAATTTATATTTACATCATACCGCAAGTTTATTTCATGCGGGTTACAAACACGTTAAAACCACTTGACGTTTTCCCTGTTTTTAGCAAAATGCCGGGGATACACGCCTTTTTATCCAGTAATCAACCGGCTTTCATGGCTTCTTTCACTTCTTCTACATAATGCTGGGCGTTTTGTGCGGCAATGCTGCCGTCGCCTGTTGCCGTGACGATTTGGCGGAGCGTTTTTTCGCGGACATCGCCGGCTGCAAAAATGCCCGGAATTTTCGTTTCCATTTCCTCATTCGTCAAAATATAACCGGCTTCATTCGTAATGCCCAGGTTTTCAAAAGGCTTGGTCAAAGGCACCATGCCAATATAAATGAAAACGCCGTCCGTTTTAAATGGTTTTTCTGATCCGTCCACAGTCGAAACGAGCGTCACAGAGCCGACTTTTCCGTTTTCTTCATGGATTTCTTTCACCGTATGATTCCAGATAAAGTCAATTTTTTCATTTTTAAAAGCCCGGTCCTGCAGGATTTTTTGCGCCCGCAGCTGATCACGCCGGTGCACAATCGTCACTTTATTGGCAAAGCGCGTCAGGTAATTTCCCTCTTCAACAGCCGAGTCACCGCCGCCAACGACAACGAGGTCTTTTCCTTTGAAGAAAGCGCCGTCGCACACTGCACAATAAGAAACGCCGCGGCCGCCCAGTTCGTTTTCGCCTTTGACACCGAGTTTCTTATATTGGGCGCCCGTTGCGATAATCACAGCAAGCGCTTTGTATGCTTTTGTGCCCGCTTTGACAATTTTATAATCCCCGTCTGTGTCAATGCCTTTAATATCGCCGTATGCATATTCGGCACCAAACTTTTTGGCATGTTCAAACATTTTATTTGACAGCTCCGGGCCGAGAATCGATTCATAACCCGGATAGTTTTCCACTTCTTCCGTGTTGACCATCTGGCCGCCCGGAACGCCGCGCTCGATCATCAAGGTTTTCAAGTCTGACCGCGATGCGTAAACGGCAGCTGTCATCCCGGCAGGCCCCGCCCCGATAATGATCACATCATAAATTTGTTCTTCACTCATCGTTTGTACCACTCCTTATTGAAGGGCCGCGGCCGGGAAACCGCAGGCCGCCTGTTTTCATCGTTCCACAAAGATGCAATTCCATACGATTTTTTCGAAAAAACCCCACTTTCTTTTATGCAGTGGGGTTTTCTTTCATTCTCTATAGTAAAGGAATATTGGTTTATCGTCCATTCTTGTGCTTAAAGGAGCGATTTGATCCGGTTTGCGTATTTCCTTAACGTGGAGACGGAAATCCGGTACTCCTTTGCAATCGCCTGCTGGGACACTTTGTCGCCTTTTTGGCGGTGCCACAAGTAATCGAGAGCGGCGGCAAATCCGGCCTCATTTTGAAACCGTTCCCCGCGTTTCAGGCCGGTTAAAAAGATCGAAAACCAGGCGAGCATTAAGTTGGTGTAGCCCGGAAACATCGGCCCGTAATGGCTGTGGAGAATACATGCAATATTGTGGCCGCGCACAAACACCTCATCCGGGTCAAACGGCTCGCGAATATGCGATTCCAGCACATGGGCGAGGTAAATTTTTTCGGCAAGCGTAAAATCATCAAGCGGCTTAAAATCCAGATGCGAGACAATATCCGAACGGTTGCTGGACAACCCGATCATGAAAATCCCGAAAAACCGCTCGGGCAACTCCGCACTGTTCAGCCTGTCCAAAACAAATTGGACATTTTTCTCGTTCATTTTCTTTTCCATTTCCCGGTTCCATGGTTCGCAGCCTTTTTTCTCCGGATTCAGTTCCACGAGCTGTTCCCAGGCGGCTTCTGCTGCCTGTTGCCGGCCCGTATGGTAAGCCGCCTGCGAAAGCCAGTAGTAAAACGAAGCATCCCCGTCAAATCCAGCTTTTCTCAACCGGTTCAGCCAAAGGTACGCCTCTTCATAGCGTCCGACAATCGCAAATGTGGCGCCAAGTTTATATTGATGGTCCAGTAACACTGGCCGGACTTTTTCAAGGCCGCGTACAATCTGTTCCAGCTTTTCGTCATCGTGTTTATGGTAGTAAAAGACCGCTAAATTGCAAAGCGCATGAAGATTGCCGGGGTTCTTTTCGAGCAAATCCATCAGCACCGCAACCGCTTTTTCCGTCTGGCCAAGGTAAAAATACGCAAGTGCCATGTTGTTGTAGGCAGACCAAAAATCAGGATATTTCTTGATCAATTTGTTCAGCTCCGAAAGCGCCATTTCGAAATGCCCCGCTTCGAGATACTGCCTTGCTTCCTCTTGTCTGGCCATGAGTTCGTCCTGTTCATACGAAATAGCGCCCGTTTCGTCCTCTTCTTCCAAATCAAGCACATAAATGAGTTCTTCTGCTTCTTCCCTGTACTCGCCAAACGGGTCCAGTTCAAGATATTTTCGCGCATGGTATAAAGCTTCGTTAAAAAATCCGAGATCCGCATAATTATTGGCAATAAAATAATGGCATTCGACCATGCCGGGATCGAGTTTTGCTAAAATATGGCGAAAAATGTCAATCGCCTTCCGAAACGCTTCACAATGGGTATAAATGATCGCAAGCTGGCAGGCGATGACCGGATCATACGGGTCAAGCTGGGCAGCGCGCTGCATATATTTCAATGCCTTTTTGATGTCATGGCGGTCATAAGCCTGGACACCTTTATTAAAATAGTATTCTCCCGTTGGTACAAAAGACAGCACATTGTCATGTTCCTGCCTTAATTTGGAATCTTTGCTCATGTTGTTCCCTCACAAACAAGTAACATTCATCGTTTCTTGTAGTATAACATACAATTGGAAAGCCTTTAACCTTTTGGGATAAAGTAATTCTTCCCTTTTTTATCGTTTTGTTTGTTCCGGGTCTTTCTTTTCGCTACTTTTCTGCCTGATTTGAAGCGGATTCCCGCAAGCAAAGGCACCAGCCGGCACATCTTTATGGACGACAGAACCGGCGGCCACCACCGCCCTGTCTCCGATCGTTACACCTGGAAGGATCGTCGTGTTCGCCCCGATCATCACATCATCGCCAATCACAACTTCACCGATTCGGTATTCATCAATCAAATATTCATGCGCGAGAATGGTCGTATGATAGCCGATCACGCAATTTTTGCCGACTGTGATCATCTCCGGGAACAGAATATCGACAAGCGCTTTGTAGGCAAAAGCCGTCCTGTCCCCGACTTGCATGTGCAAAAAGGTGCGGTACATTTGGTTTTTGAAGCGCAAAAACGGAAGAAAGCGCGCAATTTCAATGACAAGCACGTTTTTAAAAACTTTCCAGAATGAAACGGTTTTATAAATTTGCCAAAGGGCATTCGATCCTTTAACCGGATACCGCTTTGTATTTCTCATTTCACATGGACCCCGACAATTTCAGCAAGATCCGTCATCGTTTCGAGCATAAAATCCGGGTTGTATTGCTCGAGAAAAGCGCGCCCTTTTGCCGACCATGCCACACCGGCCGAAAAGGTGCCGGCATTTTTCCCCGCTTCGATATCATGGTAATTGTCGCCGATCATCATCGCTTCTTCCGGCTTTGAACCGAGAAGGCGGAGCGCTTTTTGAACAGGCTCCGGATCCGGTTTGGCCTTTTTGACATCATCAAGCGCCACAATCACATCAAAAAACGGGTCCAGTTTTGCCAGTTTCAGTCCTTTCTTGATCGTGTCCTTCATTTTTGTTGAAACAATTCCGAGCTTAAAGCGGTGTTCCTTGAGCATTTTAATCGTGTCATATACGCCCGGAAATTCCTTTACAAGCGCATCATGCTGCTGAATATTATACGTCCGGTATTTGGCGGTCATTTCTTCCGCCCGTTCCGGATCGATCGATAGAAACGTGTCGATTAAAGGCGGGCCGTTAAAAATGAGCACGTCCTCGCGGCTGTAACGGCCCGGATAGTACGCATTGAGCGTATACAAAAAGGACTGGATAATCAATTCGTTCGTGTCAATTAAAGTGCCGTCAAAGTCAAACAACAATGTCGTAATCCGGTTTTTCAATCTGCTTCCCTCTTTCTTTTCCTGGCTCCGTTTGGCCGGAAAGCCTGTTTGCCTCTCTGAAACGGGCTGAACCATCCGGAAAAATCAATCCTTTTTCACTGCTCGTCGTATCGTTTGGCCGATAAGCCTGTTTTTCTGCGGTAAAACCAGAGAAGAAGCGCGCAAACAATCAAGATGAAGGATACAACTTGCGCCATGCGGATATGCGCAGTCAACATCAGGCTGTCCGTCCGCAAACCTTCGATAAAGAACCGGCCGATCGAGTACCAGATAAGATAGGTCAGAAAAATTTCGCCCCTGTGCATCGCCGCCCGCCTTCTCAACAAAAGCAAAAAGATGAAACCTGCAAGATCCCAAAGTGATTCGTATAAAAATGTTGGCTGGTAATAAGTGCCGTTTATGTACATTTGATTAATGATCCAGTCCGGGAGATGCAAGTTCTCGAGAAAAGCCCTGGATACAGCCCGGCCGTGCGCCTCCTGATTCATAAAATTGCCCCAGCGCCCGATCGCCTGCCCTAAAATCAGGCTTGGGGCAACGATATCCGCAATTTTCCAGAAAGAAACGCCCTTTGCACGTGTAAAAAGAATTGCGGTGACCACCGCCCCAATCAGCGCGCCGTGAATGGCAATACCGCCATTCCAAATTTTAATGATTTCACTTGTATGTTGGGCATAATACTTCCATTCAAACAGGACATAGTAAATCCGGGCGCAAATAATGGAAATCGGAATCGCCCATATGCATAAATCGGCAATGATATTTTGGTCAACCGAAAGCCGGTCAGCTTCCCGCATCGCAAGGGCAAGGCCCAAAAGAATGCCACAGCCGATAATGATTCCGTACCAGTGCACACTAAACCCGCCTAAATGAAACGCAATCGGATCCAGCGGGGTAATATTCGAATCCATTTTTCACAACCACTCCTTCTTTTCCGCGCCGTAAAGGCCAGCCTAAAATACAGCCGGCCATTTTTACGGTTCGTTCTTTTCTTCTTCCGTTCCCTGCTCGTGTTCTTCGATGACGTTTGCAAGCTTGGCCGTAAATTGCCGCGCCGCATTGACACCCATATTTTTCAGGCGGTAATTCATCGCCGCCACTTCGATGATAATGGCGAGGTTCCGCCCCGGCCGCACCGGTACCGTCATCTTTGTAATTTCGGTATCAAGGATTTTGACTTTTTCCTCATCCAGCCCGAGCCGGTCATATTGCTTATGCTCGTCCCATAACTCGAGATTGGCAATCATAGTAATTTTTTTATGGCTTCGGACCGCACCAGCGCCAAACAGCGTCATAACATTGATAATGCCAAGGCCGCGGATTTCAAGCAAATGCTCGATCAATTCCGGCGCATGCCCGATCAGAGATCCTTCTTCTTCCTGGACAATCTCCACGCAGTCATCCGCGACAAGGCGGTGCCCCCTTTTGACAAGTTCAAGCGCTGTTTCGCTTTTTCCGACCCCGCTCTTGCCGGTGATCAGAACGCCGACCCCGTACACATCTACAAGCACACCATGGATGGCTGTTGCCGGGGCGAGCTTATATTCCAAATAATTGGTTAAGCGGCTTGAAAACCGGGTTGTTTTCATCGGGGTCCGCATCACAGGGATCGATTTTTCTTCGGAAGCTTCTATTAACTCATCCGGTACTTCCAAATTTCGTGATATCACGATGCCCGGTGTAATATCGCTGCATAAGTTGTCCATCCTGCTTTTCCGTTCTTCCGGCGAGAGCCTCTTGCTGAATGTGATTTCCGTCATCCCGAGCAGCTGGATCCGGTCGGCCGGATAGTAATCGAAAAATCCCGTCATCTCGAGCCCCGGCCTTGAAATATCGCTTGTGGTAATCGGGCGGTGAATGCCCTCTTCCCCACTGATCAATTCCAGATTAAAATGTTCAATCATATCTGCTACGCGCACCTTTGCCACTGTAATTCCTCCTGTTAAGTCCGGATGAAAACCACCGGAACGGCTTGTTGATGATTCAAAGGCTTCTTATTATTTTATCATTTCCCAAAGGGCCCGTTCCACCCTTTTCAACCAAAAATCATCCTGTGCCGTGTAAAACTGCGTTAGAGCGGTTCAGGGCCTAATGGCAAATCAGAGCGGACGCTGCTTTCCTCCTTTTCCAAAAGGGCGACGCTATAAATGAACGAAAAGTCGCCACCCTGTTACTTCTTTTGAGATAAATGCCGGGTGGTGCATTTTTCATTTTAAAAATAGCTTGGCTGCCTGAAAATGATTTACCCTATATCCATCGGGCCATGGCATGAAAAAACGGCGGGTTTTCGCCGCCGTTTTTTCAAAGCTCCGGTTTCAGGCCGCCGCGTATCTTATTTTCGGAATACGGTTTCCTGTAAAATTAAGTTTACGACCGCCATGATGATCGCAACGAAAAAAGCCATGCCGAAGCTGTCAATTTCAAAACTTGCGCCCATCAGTTCATCCGTCAGCACAAGCGTCATGGCGTTAATGACGAGCAAAAAGATGCCCAAGGTCAGAATCGTGATCGGCAATGTAAGCAAAATCAGGATCGGCCGTACCAGAATATTTAAAATGGACAAGACGAGACTTGACATGACGGCAGCCCCAATATTTTCGACATAAAAGCCGTGAAAATAGCCAGAAAGTGCAATAAACAACACCGCATTGATCAAAATTCCAAGTAACCAGCGCATGATCATCAAACCTTTTCTGTGTGGTTCTTTTTACAGTATATAACGGCATAGCAGTTGATTCCAGCAGCAGAGCAGGTACGCATCTTTTTTTCGCGAAATTTCTGCTCCCCCGGCAAAAATACGATTATGCTTCCGGGCTTTCTTCTTTCTCCGCCTTTTGTTCGTTAATCGTGATGGACCCCGTTTTCGCGTCGGCAAAAATATATAATGCGGGATCGGTGGTACCTTTTCTGCTAAATCTGGCCACTTTCTGAATCATTTCTTTTCGTTCTTCATATTTTTCCATGCCTTGAAGGTCAATCGCAAAGTTGCCGAAGTTGGTTTTTCCTTCCCCGTGTACGGAGATGTTTTCCGGGATGGTCATTTCAATATTTCCGGAGACGGTCTTGCTGTGCAATGAATCGGCACCAGGGGCCATTTTTACCGTAATATTGCCGTTAAATGCTTCAAAGTCTGACCGCCTGCAAGCACCGTTCCACCGGATATCCCCGTTCATCGTCTGTACTTCAACCTGCCCGATTGTATTTCCGTCAAAATCAACGGTGCCGTTTCCCGTTTCGACTTCCGCCGTTTCCAAATCGGCATGTTCCACAAGTACTTTTCCGTGGAGTGTTTTCACTTTTAACTGGTCTGCCTGAATGTCTTTCACCTGGACGTTTCCATTGAAAGTGCTCAACGTGATTTTCCGGTAGCGGGACGCCGGAACGTAAACGGCTGTATCCACTTTCATCCATTTGGATTGCGTAGAAAACACAAGCCTGCCGCCCTCCACCGAAAACGTGCTATTGTTCAGCAGAAAACTGCGGGCATCTTCCCTGTCATTGGTGCGGTACACTTTTGCCTGGCATTCCACCCGCACATCTTCCTGATCCCATTGTTTAAACGTTAAATGCCCGTTTGCGATATCTAATTCAATGGTATCGGTTTCCGGCAGGCTTTGCTGGAAAACATGGGAAACTTCGGCAGACTGGCCCAGCTGGAGATCAAAGTCCTTTATTTTTTTCAGCGCGCCACCGACAAGATCAAACAGCTTTTCTTTCGTTTCATTAAAATTCCGGTCTGTATCGCGGAACTTTTTCTGCCCCGTATCGCTGCCAGCCTCTCCGTTGCCGCCGTTTGCAGCCTGTTCCCCGTTTTCTGCCGGATCCTCTTTCAGCGCCATTTGTCCCGCCTCTTCCCGGTCCAAAGCCTCCAACAGCGTCAGCGCCTCATCCGTCGACAATTTCCCATCCTTCACCATATCCAAAATCCGTTTTCGTTTGTTTTCCATGGGAGCCTCCTTTTTCGGATTACAATCTCTATATGAATACGGCTTGAAGAAGTAAAAGTTTCAAGAGTAACCATAGAAATTTACTTTGTTTAACATTCATATTATAGTCATACTTGATAAATCAATTGCAGTCTTTAATTTCCAATAACAATAGTACCTTGATTTAATTTTCAATAATGAAAAAAACAACATAAACAGTCTAAAACAAAGGTTTGAATTCTGTCCTATTTAGACATATAATGAGGAAGTGTCGGGATAAATGTTGAATGCCCGTATGAGACGTGTATTGTGTTCAATTGGCCGTGTTTTTGTGAGGAGTTTACGTATGAAAAAGACTTTGAAAAACATCGCACAGCAAATTTACTTTCTGGCCATGCTGGTGATCGGGAAATTGCCCGCCAAAAAGAACGTGATTATGTTTGAGAGCTTTCAGGGCAAGCAGTACAGCGATAATCCACGGGCGATATATGAATATATCAAAGCGCATTACCCGGGCTATACTTGTTACTGGAGCGCACACAAAAACTTCTTACATAACTTTCAAAATAAAGACGTCCGCTATATTAAAAGGCTGTCTCCTTACTGGGTATATATGATGGCTAGGGCCCGTTACTGGGTGACCAACAGCCGGATGCCTTTATGGATTCCGAAGCCGAAACATACCGTATATCTTCAAACATGGCACGGGACGCCTTTGAAAAAACTTGCAAATGATATGGAAGAAGTGCATATTCCGGGAACTACGGCTGACCAGTATAAAAAAGATTTTTTGAAAGAGGCGGGGAAGTGGGATTTCTTAATTTCGCCCAATGCCTATTCAACAGCCATTTTCCGGAGCGCTTTTCAATTCCGCCAGGCGATACTTGAAACCGGGTATCCGCGTAATGATATTTTAGCCGCCCAAAACAACCGTGACTCTATTAAGGCATTAAAAAGCAAACTGGGGCTTCCGGCTGATAAGAAAGTGATTCTTTATGCCCCTACCTGGCGGGATAACCAAATTCATGAAACCGGGAAGTACCGGTTTGAATTAAAACTTGATTTAGATCAGTTGCAGCATCATCTGAGCCATGATTATATCTTAATTTTACGGATGCATTATTTGGTTGCGGAACAATTGGATTTAGCACCTTATCAAGGTTTTGCCTATGATTTTTCCAATTATGAAGATATCGCGCAGCTTTATTTAATTTCTGATTTGCTGATCACGGATTATTCATCCGTATTTTTTGATTATGCCATTTTAAAACGGCCGATGCTTTTCTTCGTATACGATATTGAAGAATACCGAGACCATTTGCGCGGTTTTTATTTTGATTTTGAAAAAGAGGCACCGGGCCCGCTTGTTACAACGACCGCACAGGTGATTGATGAAGTGAAGAAGACGGATGCCGCGGGATATAAACTGCCGGATTCATTTGATGCTTTTTATCAGAAATTCTGTTATTTAGAATGTGGAGAATCAGCACGGCGCGTTGTTGAAAGGGTATTTGCAGAAAGGAAAGAGTTATGAAATCTGCCATTACTGTCTTAAAAGAGCAATTCAACAGTTTTTATTTAATTATCCGCCTTTCCTTATATGAGGTAAGGAGTGAAAACAGGAATAATTATTTGGGCATCCTTTGGGAAGTCATAAATCCGATGATCCAGCTTGCGATTTACTGGTTTGTTTTCGGTTTTGGTTTAAGAGGCGGGCATCCGCGTCCGGGTTATATTCCATGGCTGTTTGCAGGGTCGTCTATTTGGTTTTTTATCAGCCCGGCTGTTTTGCAAGGATCCCGTTCCATTTATTCCCGGATCCGAATGGTTGCAAAAATGAATTTTCCATTAAGCGCCATTCCGAGTTATGTCATTATGTCAAAATTTTATCAGCACTTGCTGCTGCTTGCGATTGTGATCATTATCCTTCAATTTCAAGGTTATCCGGTTTCCGTCTATTACCTTGAGCTGCCATATTATTTGGTTTGCACGTTTGTATTTACATTTTCTTTATCTTTGATTACATCTACGCTGGCAACGATTGTACGGGACGTGCAAAACATTGTGCAGGCGATTATGCGGATGATGATTTATATTTTGCCTGTTCTTTGGGATCCATCTGCAAGATTGCATGGCCCGATTGAATTGATTTTAAAGTTAAATCCGTACTACTACATTGTTGAAGGGTACCGCTCTGCATTGCTTGGAAATATGGGATGGTATCTTGTTGAACATTTACATTACACGATTTATTTCTGGGCTGTTACCTTCCTCGTCTTTATGATTGGCGCGGCTCTGCATATCAAATTTAGAAACAGTTTTGTCGACTTCTTATAAGGGTTTTCCCGAAAAATGGCCATTTCCGGTTGACTGCGAAATGGCCCGGATGGCGCGGAACAGGCATGAAAAAACCGCACTCCCTGACAACAGGGAGTGCGGTTTTTTCATCTTATTCATGCAAACATCTGTAGAATGTTTCCATGGCGGCTTTGTTATACGCCTGATAATGAAATTTTTCAAATTCCGGATGCTGGCGGGTGATCATGGCTTCCAACCCTGATTTTAACCCGTTAATGCTGTCTTCCACAAGCAGCCCGTATTTGCCGTCTTCAAGAACAGTACGATTTGCGACAATATCTGTTGCCACGATTTTCATGCCGAGCGTTAGCGCTTCAAGCAGCACCATCGGCTGGCCCTCATAATGTGATGACAGGACAAAGCAATCGCATTTTTTCATAAAAGGAAAAGGATTATCAAGCTGGCCCATTAGGAAAACAGAATCGCTTACGCCAAGTTCCAGAATCAGCGCCTGCAACTCGGTTTTTAAAGGCCCCTGCCCGAGAATATAGAGTTTGCTTTTCGGATGGTTTTTATGAAAATCGGCAAACGCTGAAATTAAATTGGCCTGCGCTTTTTCCGGAGAAAGCCTGCCCATGTTGACAAAATTGTAATGGCTGCTGTCCGGTTCGGGGACATACTGGCCATTTACTTCGTATCCGTAAGCACGCTCTACAAAGACGTTCCGCATGTTGACCCAGCCAATTTCAGACCCGTCCGCCTGCAGGATGCGGCCATAAGTCCCGGACGGGGTGGTAACTTCCCTGTCTATTGTAAAGGTTGCATTTCCCTTCAGCATATCGGGAAGGGCCATTTTTTCCGCGCCTTCCATCCCATATGGTTTGGACCAGATTACCGCATTTTTCTCATCCGGCAATACCCTGGCGATTTTTAAAACTTCAATGTCAGAGACGACAGATGAGCGTTTCAACGGGCTTAATGCGCTTGTATGAATCCAGCCGATTTTATTGTTTTTTAAATAAATGAGAGCGTAAACGCCCTGTTTTGTTTTTGCCAATTTCTTTACAGTTACAATCGCATCTTTATAGTTCGAAGCTTCTTCTATCATCCTGGCCTTATAATTCGGATACGGCTTGTTCCATATCGGTTCATTCGCTGAACCGGCCACTTTATAATATTTAGGCTTGCGGAGGTCAATTAGCCTGCGTGTCCGGCCGTCAAGATGGTTTAAAAACTCTCTTTTACTGTAATTTAGCGTTTGAATCAACTTTCTTAAAACAAGTATCTTGACCTTGCTGAAAATTCCCGTTTCCGGTCCAATCGTACACCGTCTAAAAATTGCAAGGCCTTTTTTATTAATCCAGCCGATCGTTTCTTTCTTTACAGAGAACCGGTAATAAGTTGAATGTTGTGTCTTGATTACCTGATCAATGGAAATCACGCAGTTTTTAAAATCAGAACTTGAAGTAATTTTTCTTGCTCCAGGTAATTTAAAAGGTTTACTCCATATCGCAATATTATTTGTTTCAATTATCCGTGCAAGCTTATTTACTTTTTTCTCTGCAATTATACTGTCAGGAAGAAGGGTTACTGCCTTTTTATGAATCCAACCAATTTCTTTGCCTTCGTAATGGAATCGGTAATACAATGCGTGTTTCACTGTTGATTTGGCTGTAATTAAAACCTCGGCATCCGCCATATCATTGGACAAAGATACTTGTGTTGCGCCTTCAATGGAAGGGAGCACCCGCCAAACCGGATAATCATTTACATTGCTGAGGAGCGCCCGTGCCTTAAACTTGGTAATTTTAGGCTCATCCGATTTTTCTTCTTCTGCATAAAGAATTCTGTCCGGATTAATGGAATTCAGGACGTAATCAAATTGATCATCATTTGCATACCGGCTTAAATTTTTCCGGTTGACTTCCATTGTTCCTTTGGAGACGCTGACCAGCTTATCAAATCTGTAGTATAGCGTGAACAAGCCTCTCAGGTTGATTCTGTGCGGGTGTTTCCCGTTGATTTCACGTTCACTATCTGAAAGCAGGTCGTTATGCATAAAGCAAATTTTTCTTTTCGCATCCGCAACGACCAGATACTTTGCCCAATAATAACTGTATCCACTGAAATCGATAATATAATCAAAATGGCTGTTGCCAAACAATCTCGTATGTTCCCTGATATAAGCACGCTCCGGAAAAATCTTTTTTCCGAGATTCCCACGTACGCCCCGGTTATATGTATATCTATCACGGTATACTTCGAATATACGGTAAAGCGGTACGCCCGGTTTAAAGATCATGCGTACATTTTGATTGATTTTGTAAATATTGTTCAGAACTTCTTTTGATTTTGGCTCACCGGTAAAACAGCTGACATCGTATTTTTCAAAATCAATATTGTTCATTAAGTTTAGGAAGGAGGTAGTAATCCCGTTATTCCGCATGCCCCCCGGATAAATCAGTATCCGTTCCTTTTTAACCGGCACTGCATTGACAATATGAAGAGGCAAAGGAGCTTGGTCGAAAATATACTGTACAATCCTTTCCGTCACTTTTCCGTCTTCATGGTTGGTAAAACGGCTCCTGAGGTTTTGGTAATTTGAAGCATATTTTTGGGATACCGTTTCGATGTTTTGAATGGCCTCAATCAATTGCTCGACGCTAAACAAGAGCGGGCCGGGCAAATCTTCATTTTTGAGATATTGTCCTCTTTCCTCGCTGTATACATCATAATCCCATGTATAAAATAATATGGGTTTTCCTGTGACCAGGTAATCGAAAAAGATACTTGAGTAATCCGTGATTAAAAGATCTGTTGCAGCAAGCAGTTCATTCGTGTCCATATAGTCAGGAACAAGCCGGCTTTGCAATTCAGGATATTTGGCTGCCTGCGTATACAAAAACGGATGGACTTTTACGAAAACGTTGTATTCATTTCCTGCCTCTTTTTCGACTCTGTCCATGTCAGAGATGATTTGCATCACATCGTTATTGGCCTTTGAAACACTTTTTCCTTTCCACGTCGGCGCGTAAAGGAGGTTCTTTTTATTGAAATCAACGGTTAATCCGGCGTCTTTTAACGCATTTTTTATGGTATCCGGATTTGTATGGAAGGTTAAATCAATTCTCGGATACCCTTCTTCGATAATTTTTCCGTCATACAGCCCTTCAAGCTTATAACTGTCCAGATACATTTTGGTCGTATGTTCATTCGGGCTCAGCAAATAGTCAGCACTCAGGAAATTTCTTAGCACGTTTTGCGACTGGGCCGGATTGCCCGGAATGTCAAAGCCCATGCTTTTCAATGGCGTGCCGTGCCACGTATTGATATAAACCTGACCTTTTTTCGGAGCGTAAAAAGATTGGAATGTTGAATTATTAATTAAATACGCACATGAGGCCAATTCCTTTAAATATTCCCTGGAATTACGCTGCACAAATTTAACGTTTGGATATTTTTTGTATTTGTCTATAACCGGCTGGAGCGATTGAAAATCCTGGATTGACCAAATATGGTTGTAATGTTGATAAGCGGGATTGTCAACCATATATTTAAAAATCGCATAAGGGCTGTCTGTCATACTTTTTCCGTCGCGGCTTTCGTAAAGAATGGTGTTTGGTTTTATCTGCAACCGGTCATAAAATTTTGCATATTGATTGGCACGCCGGTGGTTATCTTTAATGAGATATCGTATGATTGGCCCTGCTATAAACCTTAATCCTCGTTTTAAATCGTTTTTGTTCAACTGACGATGTCTCCCTTCAAAGAGATCTTCTACTGCAAATAGAACAAAGCTCCCCTTAAAATTTTATACCATATACATATTTATTTCCAAACGTACGTGAAAATTAATGGGGATTCATCAAAAAAGTATCCATTAAATCCTTTTCAAATAAAAATTTATACAGAAAAATAGCCCGGATTAAGATATCATTACCCGGGCATTTAACATGATTTATGATTTAAACATTACATTAAATATTTGCTCGCTTGCGTTTCCTTTATCGTACTGATTAAACATTTTTCTAAATGTATCAAGTTTTTCCCCGTATTTCGATCGGAATTCCTTCAAATTTAGAATTTCATCAATTAATTCATCATTTGTTAAACATACGGGTCCAGGCGCCTTTTCAATTAAGTCGAAATACATACCTCTCAGGTTGTCTCGATACATCTCCAGGTCATATGTGAAAAAGATCATTGGCCGGTCTAAAATCGCATAATCAAACATAACAGAAGAATAATCTGTAATTAACACATCGGATATTAAATACAGATCGCGTATATCATTATAACTAGACAGATCGTACAAGAAACCCTTAACTTCTTCCTCGTCAGGTAAATTTACTGCGTTTGCCACATAATGATGGAATTTTACCAGAAGAATGTATTCTTTGCTCAGTTGTTCTTTAAGCCGCAAAATATCCAATTCCAATTTAAATTTATTTCGAACCCTCCAGGTTGGTGCATAGAAGATGACTTTTTTGTCTGAAGGTATCCCAAGCGTGCTTTTTATCTCATTAATTCTTTCCGGCGTATTCTCATTAAACAGCTTATCATTTCTCGGATATCCGGAATTTAACACTTTGGCACGGTGTGCAAAGGCTTTTTCAGCGATATTGGCTACATAGTCACTTGGAACACATAAATAATCCCATCTCCTGTTTTTCTCTAAAAATTTTTCCATGTTCTTCCCAGGTTTTATTTCTCCTGGTGCATCGAGACCCAAAGTTTTTAATGGCGTTCCATGCATAGTCTGCAATTCTACTGCACCTTTTCGTTTTTGGTAAAAATCAGGAAAGTTAACATTGTTTACAAAATACTTGGCCCTTGCCATGTAATAGAAATATTTTAAAGAATGCATTCGGACTTTTTTTCCTTTTCCTTCTATATGGGTCAGAGGATTTTTTAGGCTCCAGATCGTCTCAAATTCCGGATAATGTTTGTCGATGTATTCATATAACGCTCTAGGATTGCATTCATAATTTTTGCCCCAATAACTTTCAAAAATAATCGTTTTCTTTTTCAAAGGCAAGAGTCTTACAAGCGGATAAAATATAGTCCGAAGTGCTTCTCTACGAAGCGCTCCCTTATCAAACCAACTCCATGTCGGTTTAATACTCAAACTTAGCGTACTATCCGTATTAAACTGATAAACCTTACGATCAATTGTTGCGGATTCAGTTTTTTTAACATTATCTGTGTAAATGACGAATTGCTCGGGCAGTGGCTTATCCTGAACGATTTTCAAATCAAACTTATCATGAATAAAAGTTTTTTCATTAAAGTCTTTTAACAGGTCAATATCAACTTGTAGTGAAGGAGTGTTCTCTTCATTTTGGCTCCATCTGGCAATGAAATTATGGCGTTCACTGTTATCTTTGGATGCAAACTGGATTTTAATGTCACTTACGGGTTCCTTCCAATGGATAGGTGGGGCAATGGATAATGAGACGTGACCTTCCGATAGCGTGATTTCCTGTAAATGTCCCCCATATTCCCGCGCTGAAAGGGTAAAGGAGCCGTCATGATTTGCGTGTGTTTTTAACTCTGCAAATCCAAGGTCCATTGGTTCAAATACGTTTTCTTTCATTATTAATAATGGCCGCTCCGAATCTCCGGTTAAAATGAGCGCCTTCCACTTATGGCCATAATTTTCTTCAGCTTGTAATGCTTCCACAGGAATACTGCATGTGAATTTACCTTGCTCAAAATAAACCGGATAATTTTGCCTTTCTCCAGTCCGCATGTTTCTTAGTATAAGCTCGTCTGGTTTCACTCCATCAGCCATACAAGTTAAATGAATGAGCCGATTATCTACTCTAACGTCTGTCACCTGGTATTCTATTTTTTCCTTGTGGATAATAAAATCCCAAGCCCCATTATAATGGGCGTACATCATTGTGGTTTCATTATTTGTATACCTTGGTCTTGGGTTTTTACCCTTTGCTGGCGAACCAACCCGGAATTCTCTTCTAATACCGCCAGCAGTTAAAATCGTTTGCACATAATATTGGCCTTCGGGCAGATCATTAAAAGGCGCTACATTAAAATTGATAGATAATTCAAACCCAGACCAGTCATAGTTAAACACTCTTTTTAGAGGACGAAATTTTTGATTGGCAGGAACACCGAATTTATAGGTACTGTTAGGGCGTTTAAAAATTTTTGTGTCCTGAATAGGTAAACGATCATCCGTTTCCTCATTGCATAAAAAGAATTCCATTGTAACATCTTTTTTGCGCGGGATATCCATTTTTTCGATAAAACAGTACCCTTTAATTTTTAATGTCATTTCTTCCCATTGTGCCTTGACCGTTCTTCGTTTCACTTTAAGATTATCATCAATTAACAAATAAGACTCAGGAACTAAATCTTTGTAAGGATAGTTTATATAATAGTGCCCGTTCTTTTTTATTAATTTACATTTTTTTAATTCACCATTTTGCTGAAGTTTTAGTAAATCTAAAAGTTTGTGGACATCCTTCTGTTTCACAAAATAATATTTCATCCGGTCTACAGGCCATAATTTGCTTATACTGATTTCATGCACAGTCTCCAAATAGCGTGAGACTTCATCTATATATTTTGAGATAAATGTGTCGTCAGCCTCAGTCAGTTTATTTAAATAAACTTTCAAATCAATGTTTAGGATTTTAAAGTCCTTTTCTTCTTTCAGTTCTCCTTCTATATGGTTTTCTTCAAAAAATTGGTTGAGCATCTCCACTGCCTTGAATCGGTCAATTAAATTGTTTATATCCGTCCTGCTCTGTGTAATAGACTGATCTCCCAGATCCCTTGATCTCCAGTAGTAAATAATATCATCCAAAACATCAACAGAATTCGCTAAATAGTGAGCGGGGAACGTAACGGGAATATCTTCATAAAGCATTCCCTCTGGAAATTTAAAATTATTGTTCATCCAAAATGATCTTCGGTATAATTTGTTCCAAGCTGTTGTATCATATATCAGTTCGTGATCCCTGGTAATATGAGCTTTTAACTTTGTTTTAAAGAAAACCTTCTGGTGCAGTGAGGAAGCATATCGTTTTTGGGAATTAAATCGCATTACATTTCCTATGGCCATGTCAGAACCCGTCTGTTTAACGGTTTTGTACATTTTTTCATAGGCTTCTTTGTCCACTACATCATCTGAATCAACAAAAGCAATATATTCCCCTCGCGAATGCTCAACTCCATAATTGCGTGCTTGTCCTAAACCGCCGTTGGGTTTATCGTACGCAAAAAAATTATTATATTGTTCAGCATAGCGGTGCATAATTTTTCCACTGTTATCTGTCGAACCATCATTCACCATGATGACTTCAATGTCCGTAAAAGTTTGTTGAACGAGGGAGTCTAAACATTCTTCCAGATATTGCTGTACATTGTAAATTGGAACTATTACACTGATTTTTGGCGCATCCATAGAATAAAAAACCTCTTTCTGTATTGTATCTTTCCGAATGAGGGATATATTATATTCTTTTAAGATAAATAAAATTTTCACAAAAGATCGGATCGGATGAAATGCACAATCCATCCGTAATTATAATCGAAATGCCATCCACTCTGCAACAACGTTATTTTTCCAGCCGGGCACCCCGTTTTACAACCATTCGTTCAAAAAAGGGGATTATTTGCTTTTTTGTTTATAAAGCAGATAATCATATGGTTTGCCCTCTACAATTTGGAATTGCTTTTTGATCAATCTGTAGTTTTGCTCCAAATATGGAACATGGAGGGGCCTTAAATTCAAACGCGATTTCCTTATGACCACAAACTTCACCTTTTTTTCCATAATATAACGATTTTGTGCTTGCATGTTTTCCGGATAAACTTTTGGGTCTATATTCTGCTTTTCAAAATATTTTACATTGGGAACTAGGTTTGCCGCCAAGTAAAAGCCGCCGTCCAAATCCCCGTAATTAAGCAGAGTTGGATTAGCTGTTTGATTGATCACTTTTGCAAAGGTCTGCTGAGCCGGTGGGAAACGAACAAAGAACTTGGATTCTTTAATATTTGAATTATATCCAAAACACAGAAGCAGGGACAAAAAAGCAGTCACAAATACTACATCCCAATTGACATGATTCAACACATTATAATCAAACTTTTCATAGGTGGATTGTAGATAATAGGCGATTGATATTAGTCCAAACATGATTATCGGAACGATGATTAAATAATAATAAGGATAGCTTCTTCCGCCAATATACACTCCTAAAATCAAAAAAGAAATCATGCTTGCCAGCAAATATTTTTGCAATTTGTGAACAAGATATTTGCGTGTAAACAAAAAATCAACGATTCCAATCATCATAATGAGTTTTGTTTCCCAATTTCTGTTAAAAAATTCCCCGAATAATACAGCACAATTAATTAACTTTCCAATAAAAGACAATTGAGACGGGTACATAAAAAGATTAAATCTTAAATAAACTTCAATTAAATCTGAGATAGCGTGATGTAATCCAAAATAGAAAAGCCATGGCACACAAGACAGGAATAGCCCGATGATTGTGAAGAATACAGCCCGCACTACATCCATCCATTTCTTTTGCACGATAAAAATAATGAATAAAGCAAAATAAAAGCCCATCCAGGCTCCTATCAAGGTAAACTTTATCCAAAAAACACATCCTGCCATGAACCCGTTGAGTAAATAAACCCACCATGAAAACGTAAAATCCGATTCTTTTTTCAAACGCTTTAGCACAAAATAGAAAAAGATAATTAAAAATGGAGTGACAAACTCTTCTGCACTATCCCCAAAACGAAAAAAGTTAGAGTTGAGGAAAAAAACCGGAAAAATTACTGTAACCAGCATGGATGGAAGCCGTTTTAAATACAGGTTTGAAATTTTTTGGATAAATATCAAATTGATAAACATAGCGGCGCTTTCCAAACAATATACACCTAAAAAAGTTTTGTGGGAAATGGTGTAAGCTATAGCATGCAGCGCGTATAATAGAGGGCCTTTTTGCTCAAACAGATCACGGTAAGGTACCAGCCCATTTGCCATCCCTTTCCCAACTGTAAAAAATGCGTTGGCGTCTACCCATTCATTGATCGCAAAAAGAGGAGAAGACTCTGTAAAAAACAGCATAAGCACAAAAGCATATAAAAATAAAAAAACTGCTATATAAAATGAAAACTTTTCTTTTTTAAACGCGATCTCCCTTTTCATAAAGTACGAGCCCCTTCATGCAACATGGTTATTATATTTTAATAAACGTACTCCCTCGAATAACAAATGAAGCCTCCCTATTCAAGAGGAAAATAAAGGCATCCGGCTATTAATCCAGTAAAAGTTTCAAGGCAAACCTTCTAATATAGCGGGCCTCTTTATATTGAAAATATGCTAGAATTTTGTGCGCAATCTAGCAATAAACAAGCTTGAACTATGCGCTTTTGTATTCATCTATCGCCAAAAAATCTATCAAACATAATGGTGTACTTTTTGACGGACAATTTCCTGATTACCAACATTTGAATCCTGTACCTGCATCAGCAAAATAAAAATCAATGGTGGACCGGGTATGAAGATTCAACTTGATTTTCTTTATACGTATTTTTTTCAATCGTATATCTTGGGCGTCTTTTTGTTTCCTTGAATATTTTTCCAATATATTCCCCTATAATCCCGATCGCGAGCAGTTGGACACCCCCAACAAGCCAGACAGATAACATAAGAGAAGTCCATCCGCTAATGGTATAAGAAAAAATCTTTGCACATAATGTATAAATTGCAATCACGATCCCAACAAATACAAGAACAAACCCGAGAAACGTGACAAAACGCACAGGTGCGATACTGAAAGATGTAATTCCGTCAAATGCAAATGCCAGCATCTTTTTTAATGGATATTTTGACTCTCCTGCAAATCTTTCTTTACGATCATAGTAAACCTTAGCCGATTTAAACCCTAAAAGTGGTATGATACCTCTGATAAAAATATTTTCTTCCTGATACTTAACAAACTCATCCAAAGCTCTCTTGCTTAGGAGCCTGTAATCTGCATGGTTTGGAACCAGGTTTACGCCTAATTTTCCCATCAGCTTGTAATAAAAAAGGGCTGTATTTCTTTTGAAAAAAGTGTCGGTGTCCCTTTTATCCCTTACTCCATATACAATTTCATAACCTTCATTAAACTTATCGATAAACATCTCGATGGCATCCACATCATCCTGCAAATCCGCATCGATGGAAATGACACAATCCGAAAAATCTCTTGCTGTCTCTAATCCAGCTATTAAAGCTCCCTGATGGCCGAAATTCCTGCTTAACTTAAGTCCTTGAACATAAGCATTTAAATCTGTTAATTTTTCAATAACTTCCCAAGTGCTATCTTTACTTCCATCATCAACATATAAAATAATACTTTTACTGTTTATTTTATTTTTTACAACTAATTTATCCAGCACTCTCGTTAATTCTTGCGTTGTTTTCTCAAGCACAAGTTCTTCGTTATAACAAGGAACCACAATTGTTAGCATCGGCAAATTATTACTCATACTTTACACTCCTATTAGTGGAAAATAAGATTTCCAACTATATAATCCGAAAGAAACATTGCCACTCTGTTTCCTATTGAGATAAATAGTAAACATGCAAAAGTCGTATTAAAAATATGAAAGATCCCTTTATCAGGAAATCCCTGTCCTCTACGTATAAAAAATAAAAACTCAGTCACATTCCGGCCTGAATTCAAGTCTAAAAAGATATCCCAAAAGGGTGAATTCCGGCCACATCCGCGCGCTTCTCATACTCCTGCAAACTCACCCATACATTCTTCCCTTTTTTTCGTCCTGTTCACGCAAATACTGTACCAGATCGCGGCTGGAGTGGCCGGCAGAGTATGTATTCCAGGTTCTTGAAAATGCTTCAATACTTCCCGCATCAAAAGAACCATTTTTAATCAAACCAATAATTTCTGCCGTCGTACACGCAATCGGCCCGGGGACAAGCCGGTCATACGGTTCCCACAACCCCCGTGTGGCCTGATAGCTTTCCAGATCATACGGATAAAAGATCATCGGGCGGCCTAATAGGGAAAACTCAAAAGGAACAGAAGAATAATCCGTGATCAAGTAATCCGTTACCACCAATAATTCGTTGATATTCATATCATGCGGGCAGTCCACTACAAAATCAGGATACTGCAGCAGCCCTGCCCCTTTGTTTACAGCCGGATGAAATTTCACAGCGAAAATATACTCATCCTTCAATGCATCATAAAGCCGGCCCCAATCAAGCGGCGCTTCAAAATGATCCGGATGCTGGTCCCTGAAAGTCGGAGCATACAAGATCACTTTTTTCTTTTGAAAGGCAGGATACCGTTTGTACAGCTCCCTCTTTATGTCCCGAATCCTGTTTTGGTCAAAAAAAAGATCGGTCCGTGGTATGCCTGTGCAAAGAAAATTTTCAGGAGGAAGCCCGAAAGCCCTCATAAAAATATGCTTCATTTTTTCAGACCCCACCACTACCCGGTCAAAATGGGCATACACTTTTTTAAACCGCTTCAATGCACGCTTGCCCCTCGTGCGGATCGTTTTGTCTTCAAGGCCAAACGTTTTAACAGCCCCTGCTGCATGCCAGAGCTGGATGCACTCCACCTCTTTTTTAAACGGGGCGGCAGCCAGGAAACCGTAATAATTATCAACAATCACAAATTTCGATGTCGCAATGTTGTATATGCTACGGATAAAATGCTGCAAATTTTTCAGTTCAAACAGAAATACCTTCTCTTGCCGGACGGTTTCCGCAACACGGCGATAGCAGGAAGAAGTACAAACGAACGCTACCTGAAAAGGATCGGGAAGCTTTTTCAATTCCTCATACACGTATAAACTGTTCTGCTCAAATGAAACGACAAAAGTGATTTTCCTTTTCAAAGGAAAAATTTTACACAATGTAAAAAGCACGCGAAAAAGCAGTAAGTATAAGGAAATGAACAGTTCCCTAACCATTTTTCACAGAGAAGAGGTCCTTCTTAATTTTTGACGTAGAGATGCCAACCGTCCGTGGCAGGTAAACCACTTCACAATAATCCTTCAGAAAATCAAATTTGCCTTTCCAGTCATCGCCCATCACGAAAACATCGACATTGTATTTTTTAATATCGTCTATTTTTTGTTCCCACGAATGTTCCGGTATGACCTGGTCAACGTAACGGATCGCTTCCAAAATTAATTTCCGGTTTTCATAGCTATGGTACGATTTTTTATTTTTGATTTCGTTAAATTCATCCGATGAAAGGCCGACGATTAAATAGTCGCCTAATGCTCTTGCGCGTTTCAGTAAATTGATATGCCCCCAATGGAGAAGGTCAAATGTTCCGTATGTGATTACTTTTTTCATACAGTTCTCTCCCTGCTAAATGTAATAGGCAACATTCCTGCACAATGCGACACTTTTCATTATTTTTCCCTAATCTTTACTCATTATATGTCTATTTCAAGCAGAATTCAAATACTTCTTCAAGAAGCGGGCGCCGGGTTTTCCCCTATGTACGAGGGTCCCTCCCACAAGCGGGGAGGAACGCCATACAGTGAGCACGCCGGTTTTCCACGTAATAGAAAAAATGGCCAAAAGACACCGTACATCCCGCATTCAGTTATTCATCCGGCAGGGCAGGAGGTAGAGAAACGCGGGCGTCCGGGACTTTAGGCGCGAACACAGCCAGAGTCGCACTTATGAAAAAACAAAAAGCATGCCTCAGCGCGCCAGGTTTTCTATTTCTTTTTCCATTCTTTCCCGGTCGCGTTCCAACACCGGTTTCAAATATTTTCCGGTGTAGGAGGTTGGGTGTTCCGCAACTTTTTCCGGCGTACCGGTAGCAACAACGGTTCCGCCGCCATCTCCGCCTTCCGGTCCGAGGTCAATGATATAGTCGGCGGTTTTGATGACATCGAGGTTATGCTCGATCACAAGCACCGTATCGCCGTTTTCCACCAGCCGCTGCAGCACATCAAGCAGTTTGGCAATATCATGGACGTGAAGGCCGGTTGTCGGTTCATCCAAAATATAGAAAGAACGGCCGGTCGAACGCCGATGCAGTTCAGATGCGAGTTTCACGCGCTGCGCTTCGCCGCCGGACAGAGTTGTTGCCGGCTGACCGAGCTTGACGTAACCAAGGCCGACATCCGCAATGGTCTGCAGTTTCCGCCTGATTTTCGGAATGTTTTCGAAAAAGGAAATCGCATCTTCCACCGTCATATCGAGTACATCAGCAATATTTTTGCCTTTGTATTGAACTTCGAGCGTTTCGCGGTTGTACCGTTTGCCGTGGCATACTTCACACGGTACGTACACATCCGGCAAAAAGTGCATTTCAATTTTGATAATCCCGTCGCCGTGGCAGGCTTCACACCGGCCGCCCTTGACGTTAAAGCTGAACCGCCCTTTTTTATAGCCGCGGATTTTTGCTTCGTTCGTGGAAGCAAACACGTCGCGGATATCATCGAACACGCCGGTATAGGTCGCCGGGTTGGACCGCGGCGTCCTGCCGATCGGGGACTGGTCGATGTCAATGACTTTGTCGAGATGTTCAATACCCTTGATTTCTTTGTAAGCGCCCGGTTTTGCTTTTGCACGCTGCAATTTTTGGGCAAGCGCCTTATGCAAAATTTCATTGACAAGCGTGCTCTTTCCGGAGCCGGAGACGCCGGTTACAGCAATAAACAGGCCGAGCGGGAATTTTACATTGATGTTTTTTAAATTATTTTCTTTCGCGCCCCTGATTTCAACAAAACGGCCGTCCCCTTTCCGCCGTTCAGGCGGGAGCGGGATGAATTTCTTTCCGGATAAATACTGGCCGGTGAGTGAATCCGGATTTTTCATCACCTCGCGCGGCGTGCCGGCAGCAACAACCTTTCCGCCATGGACGCCTGCCCCCGGGCCGATGTCAATTAAATAGTCTGCGGCAAGCATGGTATCTTCGTCGTGTTCGACAACAATAAGCGTATTGCCGATATCAGCCATTTGCCTGAGCGTTGCAATCAGGCGGTCATTGTCGCGCTGATGGAGGCCGATCGACGGTTCATCGAGAATGTATAAAACGCCTGTAAGCCGCGACCCGATCTGCGTCGCAAGCCGGATACGCTGGGCTTCGCCGCCGGAAAGCGTACCGGCAGAACGGCTCAGCGTCAAATAATCAAGGCCGACATTAACGAGAAAACCGAGCCGGGATTCGATTTCGCGCAGGATCAGCCGGGCGATCGCCTGCTCTTTTTCCGTCAATTCAAGATGGGCAAAAAAGGTGCGGGCTTCCGCGATCGAGTAATCCGTCACTTCACTGATATGTTTACCGCCCACTTTCACAGCAAGGCTTTCCGGTTTCAGGCGGTAGCCTTTGCATTTCGGGCATGGCTGCTGGGCCATATATTTTTCCATCTGCTCGCGCGTGAAGTCGGAACTGGTTTCGCGGTAACGGCGTTCGATATTGTTCAGTACGCCTTCAAATTGAATCATATTGTCGCGCACCTGGCCGAAATCATTTTCATAATGGAAATAAATCCGTTCGTTGCCAGATCCGTATAAAATGATCTCCATCTGATGCTTTGGCAAATCTTTTACAGGCGTGTCCATATCAATGCCAAAATGCTCGCACACCGCTTTTAAGAGCTGCGGATAATATTGTGAGCTGATCGGTTCCCACGGGGCGATCGCGCCTTCATTGAGCGTAAGTGAGGCGTCCGGAATGACAAGGCTTGGATCCACTTCAAGCTTTGCCCCGAGCCCGTCACATTCCGGGCAGGCGCCGAACGGGCTGTTGAACGAAAACATGCGCGGTTCCAGTTTGTCGATCGAAAAGCCGCAAATCGGGCAGGCAAGGTGCTCGCTAAACAGCAGTTCCTCTTCCCCGATCACATCAATTACCACGCGCCCGTCCGCCAATTTCAGCGCTGTTTCAAGCGAATCGGCCAGGCGGGGCTCAATTCCGTCTTTTACGACAATACGGTCAACAACGATATCAATGGAATGTTTTTTGTTTTTGTCCAGCTCAATTTCTTCGCCGAGGTCAAGCATTTCCCCGTCAATGCGGACACGGACGAAACCCTGTTTCTTAATATCATCCAGCAGTTTCACATGCCGGCCTTTTTTCCCCGATACCACCGGGGCAAGCACCTGGAGCCGTGTCCGTTCCGGGTATGCCATGATCCGGTCCACCATTTGTTCGACCGTCTGCGAAGCAATTTCAATGCCATGGTTCGGGCAGATCGGGTGGCCGACGCGGGCATACAGAAGCCGCAAATAATCATAAATTTCTGTTACCGTCCCGACGGTGGAACGCGGATTGCGGCTCGTTGTCTTCTGGTCGATGGAGATTGCCGGGGAAAGGCCTTCAATCGCATCCACATCCGGCTTGTCCATCTGCCCTAAAAATTGCCGGGCATAGGCGGACAGCGATTCAACATAGCGCCGCTGCCCTTCCGCATAAATCGTATCAAATGCGAGCGAAGATTTTCCGGACCCGGACAATCCCGTCAGCACAACAAGCTGGTCCCGCGGCAAGGTTACATCAATATTTTTTAAATTATGGACGCGGGCCCCTTTTACTTCAATTTTATCTAATACCATTGTGGTCGTCACCTGCTTTCAGTTCTAAAAGGGCATCACGGTACCGGGCGGCCTGCTCGAAGTCAAGCGCTTTTGCCGCTTCTTTCATCTTTTCTTCCAGTTCTGCAATCATCCGTATGCGTTCTTCTTTCGTCAGCGGCTTTTTCGTTTCTTCCGCTTCATACGGCGTTGCATCTTCCGCCGCATAGGTCGCGTGGATCGTATCGCGGATATCTTTTTGGATCGTTTTCGGCGTGATGCCATGTTTTTTGTTATAGGCTTCCTGGACGGCACGGCGCCGTTTCGTTTCGCTGATCGCTTTTTCCATCGAATCCGTGATTCTGTCGGCGTACATGATCACTTTGCCGTTTGCATTCCGGGCGGCGCGGCCGATCGTCTGAATCAGTGACCGTTCGGAACGCAGGAAGCCTTCCTTATCGGCATCGAGAATGGCAACAAGCGACACTTCCGGGATGTCCAGCCCTTCCCGGAGCAGGTTGATGCCGACAATACAATCATATTTGCCAAGACGGAGGTCGCGGATAATTTCAATCCGTTCGAGCGTTTTTACTTCGGAGTGGAGATACTGGACTTTAATGCCCACTTCTTTCAAGTAGTCCGTTAAATCTTCCGCCATTTTTTTCGTCAGTGTCGTGACAAGCACGCGCTCATTTTTTTCAATCCTGTCCTGAATTTCCCCGAGTAGGTCGTCGATTTGCCCTTCGATCGGCCGCACATCAATTTGCGGATCCAAAAGGCCTGTCGGGCGGATAATTTGTTCCACCATTTTCGGCGTATGCTCAAGTTCATACGGCCCCGGTGTAGCGGATACGCAAATCATTTGCGAAATATGTTTTTCAAATTCCTCAAACCGGAGCGGCCGGTTGTCAAGCGCAGACGGCAGCCGGAACCCGTGGTCGACGAGCACCTGCTTGCGCGCCTGGTCCCCATTAAACATTCCCCTGATTTGCGGGAGCGTAACATGGGATTCGTCAATGACGAGCAGAAAATCTTTCGGGAAATAGTCCAGAAGCGTATACGGCGTCGAACCGGGCGGGCGCAGCGCCAAATGGCGGGAATAGTTTTCAATCCCGGAACAAAAGCCCATTTCCCGCATCATTTCCAGATCATAGCGCGTTCGCTGTTCGAGCCGTTGCGCTTCGAGCAGTTTACCGTTATCGCGGAGCTCTTTCAGCCGTTCTTCAAGTTCCGCTTCAATATTCCGGATCGCAATCTGCAGTTTCTCATTGCGCGTAACGAAGTGGGAAGCCGGGAAAATCGCCACATGGTCGCGGTCACCGATAATCTCGCCGGTCAGCGCGTCGACTTCGCGGATCCGGTCAATTTCGTCACCGAAAAACTCGACACGAATGCAGTGTTCATCGCGCGAAGCCGGGAAAATTTCGACGACATCGCCGCGCACACGGAACGTCCCGCGCTGGAAGTCAATATCATTGCGGGCATACTGGATATCGACAAGCCGCCGCAATAACTGGTTCCGCTCGATTTCCATCCCGGTCCGGAGCGAGACGACAAGCTCGCGGTATTCTTCCGGCGAACCTAAGCCGTAAATACAGGAGACGCTCGCAATAATAATGACATCATTGCGCTCAAACAGGGCAGACGTTGCCGAGTGCCGCAGTTTGTCAATTTCATCATTAATGCTTGCATCTTTTTCAATATACGTATCGGTTTGCGGCACGTACGCTTCAGGCTGGTAATAATCGTAATAACTGACGAAATACTCTACTGCATTGTTCGGGAAAAACTCCTTAAACTCGCTGTACAATTGCCCGGCCAGCGTTTTGTTGTGGGCAATGACAAGCGTCGGCTTATTCACTTCTTTAATCACATTCGAAACCGTAAACGTTTTTCCCGTTCCGGTCGCCCCGAGCAGTGTCTGAATCTTTTTGCCTGCACGGATGCCGTCCACAAGCTGGCGGATCGCTTCCGGCTGGTCCCCCTCCGGCTTGTATTTCGAAACAAGTTCAAAAGCATGCTGTTCCATCCATGAGCCTCCTTAAACCGGCATCATCTATTTCAACCTTAAAAGGCCGTTCTTCGTCTTTCAGTCTTTTTATTTTAACATAAATCCTGCCCCGTCTCCAACAAAAAGCGAACAAGTTTTCTATCTTTCCATAAGAAAGAACGGTAAGGATTTTCCCTACCGCTTTCAGGAACGGATGGACGTTATTTCACCGGGATTTCCAGGGCGTACCATTCTTCTTCAAGGCGTGCATTTTGCCCTTCCCATATTTTCTTCGCATCCTCAATTCCCTTATTATAGTAGTGTGCCGCAAGCTTTTCCTGAAAAAAGTCAAAATAAACCTGTGTGGCAATCACACCGATTTCTTCACCTGTCTGTTCCCAGACAAATTGCTGTATTTCCCGTAGAATCCGCTGCTTTTCCGCAGGGTCCATTTTGAATCCGGTCATGGGCGCCTCCGCCTTCATTTTTTCATTTCTTTTTTCATCTTTGCCTTCCGTATCATTGTATTAGCAAAATAAAACCCGATTGTCAATGAAGCTGCATCCACGATATATACCGGCCACGTGCGCGTATAGCCTTTATAAACGGAAGCGACAATGAGCGCAACCGTAAGGATCAGCCCAATCACCTGGTTAAACGTCACCCGCGAAAAAAAGATGACAAGAAAGCATGGAAAAACAGCGGCTACCACCAATTGAACGATCATCCTCACCCCACTCCAAGCCCTTTCTTCTGCTATCCCTATTTTTTAACATTCCGCCTGAAAATACAAGAAAAATCATTGAAAATGAATTATCTTTTGAATTCATTTTCAATGATTTCATCTGTAATGCCGCGCAACTGGCTCCGTTCGATAAATCGTTCTGCGAGCAGATCAGGCAAAATGGACGTTAAAAAGTATTGGACAGATGCAAGCCCCGAAAACCGCAAAATGGTCCGCAGCGATTCCTCGTAAATTTCCAGAAACAGCGGCTCCGGATTGCCTTTTTGAATTTCCCCAAAAGATTCATACAAAAGATCGACTTTGTCGGAAACGGATAATATTTTTCCTTCCAGCGTATCGTCCTTGCCTTCTTTGAACAAATCAAAATAAATTTCCCGGTATTCTTCCGGAAATACGCCGTTGATAAAGTTTTTCGTCATTTCTTCCTCGACCTGTTTGAACAACTCATGCAGCTCTTTTGAAGAATATTTGACCGGCGTTTTGATGTCGCCTGTAAACAGTTCCGGATAATCATGATTCAGCGCCTTTTGGTAGAGCGCGCGCCAGTCCACTTTATTGCCGGCTTTCTCTTCCACATGGCCGAAAAACTGGGCGATTTTTGCCACTTTAAAAGAATGGGCTGCCACCGAGTGTTCTTGGAATTTAAACTTGCCCGGGCAGCGGTAAATTTTTTCCAGGTCAGACAAACTTTTAAAATATTGGTGAACCCCCATCCTGCTTCCCTCCTTGCTGTCCGATTTTCTTTTCTCTATAGGATCGGGACTGGTTCTTTGATATTTCCACTATTCTAGAAAAAAATAAACCCAGCGTCAAGCAACTGGATTTAAAATCTACATGGTAAGGAAAAATGCCCCTGTAATGACGAGCAGAATCCCGAACCATTTTCTCTTGTTCATTTTTTCCGACAAAAAAAAGGAAGAGAGGATCAAGGTCCAAATATATGTAATGGAGGTTAATGGATATACAATCGTATACGGCATCATTTTCAGCAACTGAATATTCAGCAATGCCCCTAATACATAGAAAACACCGCCAATGCCAAGATTCAAAATGAAAAATCCGCTCAGCTTCAATCCTCTGGAAGTGCATTTTTTGAAAAAGAAGCCCCCCAATGACCCTAACAGCGTCATGCATAGAAGAAGTACAAGTTTAATCAGCATCCCCGCCCCCTATCAGCGCTGCCCCTGCAAAAATGATGCAAGTGCCGATGATTTTTAAAGGCGTCATATGTTCTCCCAAAAAAATGCTCCCCAGGAAAAGGGAAAAAATATACCCCATACTTAAAAGCGGGTGAAGGACAGAAAGATCCCCGAAACGAAACGCAACTATCATCAGCAATGCGCCGCAAAAATAGAGAAAGAAGCCGGTCACAAAGTATGCATCCAAAAAATGCCCGGACATTTTCCACAGCATCTGTCCGACAGAGGTGGAAAATGCCGCAAGCATAATCAGCAAAATGCCCGTTTTATTTTTACGGATCGATTGAAAAATAGAATTACCCATGGCTATCACGCTTTCTGCTTGTTAATGTTGCAAGGAAGAAAAACGGCACCGCCAGTAAAAAGTTTGGAAAAAAGTAGCGGATGTCCTGGGCCGGAATCGCCGCGAACATGGAACCGAGATTTAAAAACATCGGAACAGCCGCGAGCACAAACCGCCAGTTTCCTTTTAAAATGGCAGTAAACAAAAACAAAAGGATGAGATACAAATAGAACGCCGGCATCATAAGCACACGGAGCATCCCTTGTGAAAATGTCTGATTGATTTGCGTAATGCGCGACGAAAGTTTTGTATTCGCCAGATCTGATCCATAATCTTTATAATAGAACCATTTATAATGAACATGATATTTTTGCACATTCTTTTGGGTCATAAAATAAACGGGACGGTACTTCTCAAAATCCTTGTTCCGGAAAATCGGGCGGCGCAACTCTTCGCCGGAAATATACAGTTTCCACGAAAGCTTTTCCTGATCGTAAAAAGCTTCCAAAGCAAGTTTTGGATTTTGCCGGCATAGCGCGAACCACGTACTGAAAAAGGCTTTTTTATGGGATTTAATATACGCACGGTCAAAGTGCGGCGTAAACTTTATCCGATCAACGTCTGTCGGCTGATAATATTTTCTCCAATCCGGAATCGGCATCACCTGATTGATCACGGCTCTTTGGGCAGGCGTTATATGCCCGTTTTCCTTCACAATTCGTCCAATCTGCTGGTAAAGAATGGAATACGATTCCGTTTCATCAGCCGGAAGCACTTTGTAATGCTTGTAAACCGGGCCTGTCACAATTAGGAACGTAATGACCGCAAGCGCGAAAACGCCATACATATACAAATACCGTTTTCGCAGGAAAAAAAGAAAAATAACAATCGTTGCAAGCAGCACCGGCCAGCCGTTATGCCGGTAAAAAATGACACCGCAAACGGATAAGTACAAAAACAACAAATGGGAGAACGACCGCAGCCATTTGCCGTTCGAATCAATGATCTGAATCAGCATAACCGTAAACGCCAGCAGAAAATAACTGAACAACGTATCTTTCCAAATCACGACAGAATAAAGCGGGATAAGCGGCAAAAAGCAGAAAAACGCATACCCCAGCCATAAAACCGGCTTTTTGATCCTTAATTTTTCAAATACATAAAAGACGTATCCGGTAATCAGCGCTGTCAAGATGAACTGGAAAATCACATATGATGCCGGCGTATCCCATATGTGGGCCGTAAACTTAATGAGCCATGTCATCACAGCAGGATGCCAGTCATTGTAAAAAGTGGAGTGCGCCTGCTGCCACTGATTGACAGAATCAGCCATTAAAATGCCCGGATAAAAAGCCCAGAAGTACAGAAGGGAGATCAATAAAGGCAGGATTGAAAAATAAAGAATATGCCTCCTGGGAACATCCCCTTCTGCCCGGCTCTCTGTTAAAGAATACAGTATTTTGACCGCCAGCAGCATGGCAAATAGCAAAAACACAATCGTTGCAAGATAAATAAGGCAGTTTATCAAAAAGGGCTGGTGCGCCAGATGCTGCTGCGGCCCTTTTAAGGCAAATGTGACAATGACCGAGAGCACAAGGAAAAAAAGAAAAGAACCCCATTTTAAAGGGCGCTTCATCCGGCCAATATTCCAAAAAATGGCACCGTATGCCAGAAAGCTACCGGCCAGCGCGAAAAAAACCGGATACCAGCCGGGCACGCTTTTAAAAGAATAAGAAAAAAGCAGAAAACCGGGCCCTACCAAGATGCCGATCACTAAACTAAGTACCGCCTGCATGGTCTTTTGATGCGCAAACATTACCTGCTCCATTCCTTTTCTCTTTTTAATTCTTCGTAGACGGTGTGAAGCTCCATTTCATATTGCTTACGGGAGTGGCTGACAACCGTATCCAGAATGAGCGCACTGGCAAAAGAAAGCATGGCCATCAGGACAAGACCGACTGCCAGGATCGCTGACGGTACTTTTGTAATGTAATGGGTGTGGAAAAATTCCACAATAACCGGCACGCCCGCTACGAGCCCGAGAATAAGCAAAATGACTGCCCAAAATGTGAAAAATAGCATCGGTTTGTAATCTTTAAAAAGGGTAAAAATCGTTTTGATTACCTTCAGGCCGTCAGAAAAAGTGTTGAGTTTTGACTCGCTCCCTTCCGGACGATCGCGGTAGTCAATGGGAATTTCTTTGATTTTAAATCCTTTATCGAGCGAATGGATGCTCATCTCCGTTTCAATTTCAAAACCTTTGCTTACCACAGGAAAAGAACGTACAAACAAGCGGTTAAATGCACGGTATCCCGTCATAATATCCTGGATATTGCTTTTGTAAAGCTTGTTGATTAAACTTCTTACCAAATTGTTTCCCAGGTTATGAAAAGCCCGTTTATTTTCTTTTTCGTAAGTGCCGTTTGACAGCCTGTCCCCAATGGTCATATCGGCTTCGCCTGTTTTTAAAGGCTCTAACAATTGATGTACAAATTCAGCAGGATACGTATCATCCCCGTCTACCATTACATAGTAATCTGCATCAATTTCAAAGAACATGGCTCTTACGACATTGCCTTTTCCCTGGCGCGGTTCTTTTTTTACAATGGCCCCGTTTTCCCGGGCAATTTCATATGTACGATCCGTTGAATTATTATCATAAACATATATGTCCGCGTCAGGCAACTCTCTCTTAAAGTCCCGGATCACCTTTGCAATCGTCAGTTCTTCGTTATAACAAGGAACCAAGACGGCTGTTTTCATTGTTGCTCCTCCAAATCATTACTGATTTTATCATTCGCCATACAGTACTGAACTATTATAGCACGAGGAGAAATTTTAGTGAAAGAGTGTTTCAGGATTTTTCCGGATTTGCCGGGACCTTTTTTCCGTTTTGTTGCCATGGTTCCGCTCACCGGGTACACGAAAAGAACACGCTTCGTGAACGTGCTTTTTTTTGTGCATTTCAGGCTCAAGAAAACAGAAATGTCAGCTGCACGGTTGCCCTCTCAGCTGAACTTGAATGGAAAATGTGCTTTCCTTCACCTGTCAAGCGATGGAAAGGATTAGCCGAACCGTCCTGAAATATAGTCTTCTGTCTGCTTCGATGCAGGATTTGTAAACATTTTGGTTGTTTCAGCGAATTCCACCACCCTGCCATTCAAAAAGAAAGCGGTATGTCCGGACACGCGCATCGCCTGCTGCATATTATGGGTGACGATAATGATCGTGTATTGTGCTTTCAATTCGAGGATCAACTCCTCAATTTTTGCGGCCGATACCGGATCAAGTGCCGATGCCGGTTCGTCCATTAAAATAATGCCCGGTTCAACCGCGAGCACCCTTGCAAGCACAAGCCTTTGCTGCTGCCCGCCGGAAAGCCCCGTGGCAGAGGTGTGAAGGCGGTCTTTCACTTCATCCCACAGCGCAGCCTGCATCAAACATTTTTCTACGATTTCATCCAGCACATGCCGGTTTTTAACACCGTGGATGCGCGGACCGTACGCGACATTATCGTAAATGGACATCGGAAACGGATTCGGGCGCTGGAAGACCATGCCGACATTTTTTCTTAATTGGACAACATCCGTTTTTGGCGCATAAATATGTTCGTCTCCAATCGTAATATGGCCTTCCATTCGGAAACCGGGGATGTTGTCATTCATTCGGTTCAACGTCCGCAAAAACGTGGATTTTCCGCATCCGGACGGGCCGATCAGTGCTGTCACATGCTTTTTTGGAAATGCCAGATTGATATCGTAAAGGGCTTGAAAGTTTTTATAAAACACATTCACACGCTCAGCCCGGATAGCCGTTTGGTTATCTGCCCGTTTTTCCAATACTGCTGCCATTTTGCATTTCTCCTTTTCCACCGGGATTTAACCGAAAAAGCCGGATAAGTAGTCCCTTGTTTGTTGGTTTTCCGGTTTCGTAAACATTTTCGTCGTGTCCCCCGCTTCGATCAGTGCACCCATGTAAAAGAAGGCGGTTTTGTCGGAAATGCGGGCGGCCTGCTGCAAATTGTGCGTGACAATGGCAACGGTATAATCTTTTTTCAGTTCGAGCATCAGTTCCTCAATTTTACCGGTTGAGACCGGATCGAGCGCCGATGCCGGTTCATCAAGAAGCAGGACATCTGGGTTCATGGCGAGCGCCCTTGCGATACAGAGCCGCTGCTGTTGGCCGCCTGATAGGGCAAGCGCGGACGTATGCAGGCGGTCCTTCACTTCATCCCATAATGCTGCTTTTTTTAAGCTTTCTTCGACAATTTCTTCCAGCCATGCTTTTTTCTTCACGCCATGGTGCTTTGGGCCGAACGCGACATTTTCAAAAACCGATTTTGCGAACGGATTCGGGCGCTGGAACACCATGCCGATATGCTTCCGGATTTCAAAAACGTCCGCGCCGGGCCGGGTGATGTCGGCTCCTTTATAAAAAATCCCGCCGGACATCCTGCAGCCTGCAATTTCATCATTCATGCGGTTCAGGCTCCGCAAAAAGGTGGATTTTCCGCATCCGGACGGGCCGATTAATGCCGTCACCTGATGTTCGGGAAACGCGAGGCTAACATTTTGGATCGCTGCTTTTTCCCCGTAAAAAACACTTAAATTTTTGGTTTCGATGATAATGTTCTGTGCTTCCGGCATCTGCCCAGGGATTTCAACCGCGGGTAGCACTATTTTTTCATTCCGTGCCAGCATCGATACTGCCATGGGTCATTCCTCCTTTTATTGTGAAATGATTCAGGTGGATCTGTTTTTTGTCTTGGCTAAAAGGAAACGTGTGCAAGCCTAGCGTTTGATACGGATGGCCGTTACCAGTTTTTGGACCGGTACATGCCCAACCTCTTATGGCGAACTCAACCGATTGTCGAGCTGTTTGCTTCTCATTCTCGCTAAGTAAAAACGAGCTATGATGCCAAACAGACGTAGCGTTGTTAGTTTTTGAACATCCCCACTTATCCGGTTGCGAAGCTGTTGCTTTTAATCCTGCCATGCACCGATTTGAAAGCAGGCACGGCACGTTTCCAAATGGATACGGTGCCTTCATTGCGAAGTCATCCGGTTGTGGAGCCATTTGCCGATAAACCTTGCTGAAAAATTAAAGATAAGCACAAACAGGATCAGCACTGCGGACGCGCCGCTTGATACGGACGCGGCATCCGGCATGAGGCCTTCCCCGTTGATTTTCCAAATGTGCACAGCCAATGTTTCAGCCGGGCGGAGCGGGTTCAGCGGAGAGTTCATGCTGAACGGGTTCCAGTTTGAAAAATCAAGATTCGGCGAGCTCATGCCTGCTGTATAAATTAGGGCTGCCGCTTCGCCGAAAACGCGCCCGGAGGCCAAAATAATCCCGGTGATGATCCCCGGCAACGCAGCCGGAAGCAGCACCGATTGAATCGTTTCCCATCTTGACACCCCAAGTGCAAGGCCTGCTTCCCGCTGCGCTGGCGAAATGGCACGGAGCGAATCTTCCACGACCCGGACCAGCAGCGGCAAATTGAAAAGCGCCAATGCAAACGCGCCGGACAAAATCGAAAATCCCCAGCCCATCGACAGGACAAAGAACAGAAAACCAAACAGCCCGACCACAATAGACGGAAGCGAAGACAACACTTCAATCGCCGTCCTGAGCAAATCCGTCAGCCGGTTTTTCCGTGCATACTCTGCCATATAAATACCTGCGCCAAGTGCGATTGGCATGCTGATCGCCATTGTCAACACGAGTAAATAAAAGGAATTGAACAACTGTGGCCCGATTCCCCCGCCTTCTTTAAAGGTTTGGGGAGGGGACGAAATGAATGACCAGCTAACGTGCGGCAGCCCTTTTACAAGAATGTATCCGACGAGCCCCGCAAGAATGGCGACGATAAACATGGCAATGAAGTAAAGAACGGATGTTGCGATACGGTCCGCCATTTTTGCTTTCATGATGCATCCCTCCTGCGGCCGATAAAACGGACGATGATGATAAAGACGAGCGACATGAGCAGCAGCACGAGCGCCAACGTCCAAAGCGCGTTATTTTCCACGCTTCCCATCACGGTATTGCCCATGCCCATCGTTAAAATGCTTGTTAAAGTGGATGCCGGTTCGAACAATGAACGGGGCATCACCGTTGCGTTGCCAATCACCATCTGCACCGCGAGCGCTTCGCCGAATGCCCGGGCCATCCCGAAAATAACAGCTGTTAACAGGCCCGGCCGCGCCGTCCGCAGCACTACTTTGTAAGTCGTTTGCCAGCGCGTCGCCCCAAGCGCAAGCGAGGCTTCCCGGAGCGAATCGGGCACAGCCCGGATTGCATCCACCGACAAACTCATCACAGTCGGCAAAATCATGACTGCAAGCACAATGGTTCCTGCCGCAATGCCAAAGCCGCTTCCTGATATATGTTCACGAAGAAAAGGAACGACGACGCTTAATCCAATAAATCCGTAAACAACCGACGGAATGCCGACAAGCAATTCGATGACCGGCTGCAACATTTTTTGCCCCCGTTTAGCGGAAATTTCCGTCATAAATACAGCCCCGCCGATTGCAAGCGGCGCACAGGCGATAGCGGCAAGAAATGTTACAGCAAAGGAACCGGTTATCATCGGCAAAGCGCCCGCAACCGGGTTTCCAGCAGCATCCTTTTTGCCCGGATTCCAGTCTTTTCCGGTGAAAAATTCTAGGACACTGGCGTGATGTTCAAAGAAAAGGGCAAGCCCTTTTGTTGCGACAAAAATAAAAATTGATGTGGCAACAACCGCCATCAAAGCAATGCAAATCAGTGTCATCATTTTCCCGCGCCGTTCTATTTTGATTTTCGAACGCGGCTTAGCTTTATTTTTGACAACCTGTTCTGTCCATTTGAGTGCATTTTCACTCACGTTGTTCAAATCCCCTTCCGGTTACGGTTTCTAAAAACGGGCATGGTTGCCGCTTTGATTTCCGGATGAATTTCTACTTTGCGAGCAACCTGCTTTGCCCGCTCGGCTGTTTGTGCTTTTACACGGTCTATCCTTTTCAGTTGCGGTTTTGAAAAAAGAGCATGGTTGCCGCTTGTTTGTCGAACTCATTTTGTTTTCGAACAACCTATTTTACCCGCTCGGCTGCTTGTGCTTTTACTTGGTCTATCCCTTTCAGTTGCGGTTTTGAAAAACGGGCATGGTTGCCACTTTGATTGCCGAACTCATTTCTGCCTTGCGAGCAACCTATTTTACCCGCTCGGCTGCTTGTGCTTTTACATGGTCTATCCTTTTCAGTTGCGGTTTTGAAAAACGGGCATGGTTGCCGCTTTGATTGCCGAACTCATTTCTGCTTTGCGAGCAACCCGCTCTGCCCGCTTGGCTGCTTGTGCTTTTACATGGTCTATCCTTTTCAGTTGCGGTTTTCAAAAAAGGACAAGACAAGCAGAAATGTGCCGCCGGACGTGCCCCGGATAACCGGAAACCGTATCGTTCTGGCGATCATTCTGCTGCTTGCATCAGTTTAGAGCTCCGCAAAGTTTTAAATCCACTTTATTTTGTTGTAACGTTTCCGCTTGCATCCCGTTCAACTTGCATTTTAGAAATAGGCATGTACCCGAGTTTCGGAACGAGGTTTTTTTGCACTTCATCCGAAAGCATGTAATCAATAAACTTTTTCGTTAAGCCTTTTGCCTTTCCTTTTGTGTACATATGTTCATAAGCCCAAATTTTCCATTTGTTTGTTTTGACGTTCTCTTCTGTCGGTTCAACGCCGTCCACTTTTAAAGCTTTGACTTTATTGTTCATATAAGAGAATGCGAGATAGCTGATAGCCCCCGGTGTTTCGTTGACAATTTTTTGCACAGTGCCCGAAGAGTCCTGTTCCTGCGCTTTCACTGCAGTAGCGCCATCTAAAGCCTGTTTTTCAAAGACGGCCCGTGTGCCAGATCCTTCCGCACGATTGATCACAACGATTTTTAGGTCTTTTCCGCCGACTTCTTTCCAGTTTTTAATTTTTCCAGTGAAGATGCCGATCAGCTGCTGTTTTGTCAGGTTATCGACGCCGATATCCTGATTTGCAACCGGCGCAAATCCGACAACCGCAACTTTATGGTCCGTAATTTTGCTTGCGTCAATGCCGTCTTTTTCCTCGGCAAAAACGTCAGAATTCCCTATTTGGACAGCGCCTTCCGCAACTTTGCTCAGGCCGGTTCCGCTGCCGCCGCCCTGTACGTTAATGGTTGCTTCAGGATGATCATTCATATATTGTGTCGCGGCTTCCTGCACGAGCGGCTGGAGTGCGGTTGAACCGACGGCCGTGATGCTTTCCTGTTTTGCGCCCTTGCCGGATACTGTCGTCTCTTTTGCGTTCCCGCACCCAGCTGCAATCACTGCGAAAATCGTGAATAAGCCAAATACCGCTGCAAACTTTTTCTTCATTTTTTTGCCCCCTGTTTTTTATTGGCTTGCTCCTTGCACTTTTAAAGATAATCGTGCGGTATTAAGCAGATATGAATGGAATGTTAAGAGTTTGTAAAGATGATAGAACCAGGTGTAAGATTTTAAAGGGTGATTGTCACATTTTAGGCAAAAACATAAAAAATAGAAGAAACCGGTTTGTTTATAATAGAAGTAACAGAGGCTGAACGGAGGTATAAAATTGAAATCGGTCGTGATCATTGGCGGGGGCATTACGGGCCTTACCGCATTGTACGAGCTTCATAAACAGATCGAAAAAACAGGGGCACAGGTATCCTTGGCCCTTGTGGAAGAAAATCCGGAAGCTGGCGGAAAGCTCCGTACCGTCCGGAAAGAGGGTTTTATTATGGAAACGGGCGCGGATTCAATCGTTGCCCGCAAAAAAGGGGTAGCCGGGTTTTTGAAAGAACTTGGACTTGAAAATCGGATTCGCCACAATGCTACCGGCATCTCGTATCTTTACCGGGAAGATGGGTTAAAACCGATTCCGCGAGAGGCAGTGTTTGGCATTCCGGCAAGTTTGGATGCCCTTTTTGGCAGCGAACTTGTTTCAACGAAAGGGAAACTGGCAGCGCTGAAAGATTTGTTTACGAAAAACCATTCTTTTACAAAAGACAGTTCAGCCGGAGAATTTTTGGAGGCTTTTTTCGGCAAAGAACTGGTGGAGAAACAAATTGCGCCGGTGCTGTCCGGCGTTTACTCCGGCAATTTGTATGAACTGACATTGGCGACAACAATGCCGTTTCTTGTCGATTATAAAAATCGGTATGGCAGCATTATGAAGGGTTTGTCCGAACATAAGCAAACTTTCTTGTCTCCTGAGAAGAAAAAATTTGTATCGTTTAAAAACGGTTTGTCCGAACTGGCTAGCCGCCTCGAGGAAAAGGCAGCGGGTGCTGACATTATAAAAGGGGTAAAAGCAGTTGCGCTTGAACGGCACGAAAAAGGCTATACTGTTGTATTGTCGGACGAGCGCAGGCTTAAAGCAGATGTGGTGGTGCTTGCCGTACCGCATGCTGCAGCGAAGAAACTGCTTGCGAACCCTGCTTTGGATGAGGAATGGGATCAGTTTAAGGCCGCTTCGGTGATCACCGTTTATCTTGGTTTTGACGTGCCGGATGCAGTCTTGCCGAAAGACGGGACAGGTTTTATTGTTTCCGGCGGAAGCGGGCTCGTTTGCAATGCCTGCACATGGACAAGCCGGAAATGGCCGCACACGTCGAAAAATGGACGCCTGCTGTTGCGCTTGTTTTATAAAGACGCGGATGCCGCACTGTTTAACCGGCTGAATGCGATGGATCAGGAGGGCCTGATTGAAACGGCGCTGAAAGATGTGCGGCAGGCGCTCGGGATAAGTGCACAGCCAGTGGCAGCGGAAGTGACAAAATGGCTGGGCAAGATGCCGAAGTACGATTTGCACCACCGTCAGAGGGTAGAAGCGCTAACCAAAAAGCTATCAGCAAGCGACCCGGACGTGGTGCTCGCCGGTTGCTCTTACTACGGCGTCGGCATCGCCGATTGCATCGTGAATGGAAAAGAAACGGCGGGAAAGGTAATGGAAAAACTAAGGGAGCAGGGCAGTTTAAATGTGTAAATCATGTATTGCCGAATGGACAAAATTTGCAGTTCGCCCCCTTTTGTCCTTCATCCCGCTTATGAAGGACATTTCGGTCCGCAGCTCTTGCTTTTTTGTCTTTCATCCCGCTTATGAACACCTCCCATATCCGCAAAAAGCAACAGGCCGGGCACTTTTAAACAGCGTCCGGCCTGGTTTGCGTCCGTGGCAGGGTGACTATAAAGGTGCTGCCTTTTCCTTCCTCGCTTTCCACTCGGATCTTGCCATGGTACGATTCAACAAGATGCTTAACGATTGCAAGACCGAGCCCGGTGCCGCCGGACTGCCTTGACCGGGCTTTATCGACCCGGTAAAACCGTTCAAAGATGCGCGGCAAATCCCTTTCAGAAATGCCAATGCCTGTATCGCTTACAATCAAGTCCAGTTCATTTTCCCTTTCGATCAGGCTGATTTCAATCCTGCCTTTATCCGGCGTATAGGCAATCGCGTTCGTTACCAAATTCAACAGGATTTGGCGGAGACGGTCTTTGTCTGCTTCCATCATGACGTGCCGCTTTTGTGGCAGGACAAGTTCCAGCTGTTTCTTTTCTATTCTCTTCCGCATCGTTTGGGCGGTCTCTGCGACAACATCCACCACATTGAGCTGTTCCATTTTCAACAGAATGCGATGCTGCTCGATCCTGGACAAATCGAGAATGTCGGAAATGAGCCGGTGCAGCCGGTCGGACTCGTCATAGATGATCTTTAAAAATTCCCTGAGTGTCGCTTCATCATACATGGCACCGTCTAGTAACGTTTCCGCAAACCCTTTGACAGAGGTGACAGGCGTTTTCAATTCGTGGGAGACATTTGCAACAAACTCGCTGCGGATCTGCTCAAGTCGTCTCGTTTCTGTTACGTCGTGCAGGACCGCCACAACGCCGCGCAGCTCTCCGCTCTCCCCGACATATGGCGCAATATGGGCATCGAGAATGCGCTCTTTCGGGTAATAAAGATGGACCTCGTCCCGAAACCGTTCACCCGTTTTTAATGAACGATCGATCAGCTGGCTGAGCCCGAAACTTTTTCCCGCTTCGATATGGCGCTTTCCAATCAATTCGCCGGACGACAAACCCGTCATTTCTTCCATTGCCCGGTTCACGAGCATGATCCGCCCCGATGTCTGAATAAGCATGACCCCGCTGTCCATATTTTCCAATACGGCGGTCAGCTGCTGCTCGTTTTCATCAATCTCGTTCATTTGCTGCTTTAAGTTATGGGCAAGATTATTAATGGCTTTTGTCAGCTGCCGCAATTCCCCGCTTGCATTGACACGGACACGGCTGTCATAATCTTTTTCAATCAGGCGGTTGCTAACCTCAATGCTCGCTTCAATCGGGCGCGTAAATTTCCGTGCCAGCACATAGCTGATCCAGCCGGAAATGAGGAAGGCCACCGCCATTGCAAGCCCGAGGCTGAACCACAATCCTTTTAGCACAGCATCAATCCGGTTAAGCGCAATGGAGGTCCGGATGACTGCGATAACTTTCCCATTTTCTTTTACCGGATTTGCGACATACATCATATTGTACCCGAGCGTATGGCTTGAGCGGATGGACTCACCGCTTGCTTTATGCTGCCTTATAACCTGCCTGAATTCCGGTCGGTTTGCGTGATTTTCCATCTTTGCCGGATCATCGTCCGAATCTGCGAGCACTTTCCCGTTTGTATCAATGATGGTAATACGCGGTTCGTGGTTGGAATAATAATGCCGGACTTTTCCTTGCAGTACATCCGGCTTGTCTTTGAATGTTTGCGGACGGATCGTTTTCATCAGTAGATCTGCATCCTGGGAAAGCTGCGTGCGCGCCATGTCCATATATGTATGTTGAATCATATCAGCAACGAAAAAACCGATAGCCAGCAATACGGCGGCCAAAATCGATAAAAATGCAATAAAAATGCGGATCCATAATTTATTCATTGCATAGCCCTTTCCTGCTACATCACTTCCATTTTATAGCCAAAACCCCTGACTGTTTTAATATATTGCGGCTGTTTCGTATCTTCTTCCATTTTTTCGCGAAGGTGGCTGATGTGTACGTCGACGATTCTTGTATCACCCGCAAAATCGAAATTCCAAACAGCATTAAGCAGCTGGTCGCGACTTAACACTTTTCCTGCATGGTTTGCCAAATACAAAAGCAATTCGAATTCTTTCGGGGTCAGCTCCAGTTTTTTCTCTTTAAAATAGGCTTCGAATTGTTCCGGTAAAATGCGCAGGTCGCCCACTTTTATCGCCTCAGCGGTTTCTTCTTCTGTTTTTGTTTCTGCCCGCCGCAGGATCGCTTTCACACGTGCCACCACTTCCCGCGGGCTGAACGGTTTTGTAATATAATCATCTGCCCCGAGTTCAAGGCCGAGAATTTTATCCAGTTCATCACTTTTAGCTGTCAGCATTAAAATGGGCGTATTGATTTTCCCAAGCCGCAACTGCTTGCAAACGTCCATGCCATCCATGCCTGGCAGCATCAGATCGAGGATAATGACATCAAGTTTTTCTTTCCTTGCTGTATCATATCCCTCGTTTCCGTCACTGGCAGTCAGCACTTCAAAACCGGCCTGCTCGAGATTAAATTTTAAAAGGGTCACAATGGATGGTTCATCATCCACAACCAAAACTTTTTTAGCCATCTGTTATAGCCCCGCTCCCCGACTTGTTTTTCTTCATTGTATCGTGCCTGCTTTTCCATTGTAAAGCTGGATCTCAAGCATTCCACGCGCGGCCGGAAAATATGTAAATGTTAAGCGTACATTTGGATGAGAAATACTGCCAGAACGGCAATAAGATTCGGCAATCCGAACAGGAAAAAAAGCATCGTCAGGCTGAATCTTGATTGGTGATGTTCTTTTGTTTCAGAAAAATAGTTAGCCCGTGTCTCCATGCCGCCCACAAACGCCCCCATCGTGATGCCGGAGAAAACAATCCCAATTGCTGCCGCTATCCCGCAGATCCAATAGGTTTTTGAAAAATCCCTGGTAAACAGCCCTGCAATGATGCCAGCCGCAGCAATGATCATTCCGGTTATAACAGCATATGCCTTCAATTTTTGCCCCCTCCTTTTCTTTATTGTTATATTCAGCCTCCGTCATAAAATGTCCTGCTTTTAAGACGTCTCTTGTTGCGTGTTTTTTAAATCTCCTTCCCACACGCAGAGAGTTTTGATTGAAAGATTCCTACCATTTTGTTATATTAAAAATGATCGTTAAAAGATAAAGCATGGACGCCCGGCTTCGAATATTGCGTATTGTCACCCTGCCGGCCCGGGGATGTCCGGCTGGCAAAATGGATGGATATAAACGCAACGCTAGACGGATAATGATTAACATATAGGAAAAAGGTGATCTGGAAAATGGCATTTGTAATTACCCAACCGTGCATCGGCGAAAAAGCGGCCGAATGCGTGGATGTATGCCCCGTGGATTGTATTGCCGAGGGGGAAGACCAGTACTTTATCGACCCGGATATTTGCATCGATTGCGGCGCTTGCCAGGCAGTTTGTCCGGTAGAAGCCATCTATCATGAAGAAGAACTGGAAGAAGAGGATATGGCCTTCCTGGAAAAAGCCCGCAAATTTTATTCAGAGTAAAAATAACCCCCGCACCATATGCGGGGGTTATTTTTAAAACCGGGCGTTGGCACGGCTTAATCAATCGCATTCCGGACTTCTTTCACCATTTCGGATACGGAGACGAGCCCGCCGCCGGAAAGGTACCAGTAGCCCGGGTCAAGGTAAACGATATGTTTGTTCTTGTAAGCATTCGTTTTCTTGACGAGGTCGTTTTCGATGATGCTCTTGGCATTTCCGCCCTGCCCGATGGCTGCATCGCGGTCAATGACAAACAAATAGTCGGGATTGGTTTTCATGATATATTCAAATGACACATTCTGCCCGTGAATGGATGCTTTAATGTTTTTGTCCGCAGCCGGTACACCAAATACGTCGTGGATGAGGCCAAACCGTGAACCCGGTCCGAACGCGCTCACTTTTCCGCCGGTTGTCAGGACAATCAACGCTTTGCCGTTCACTTTTTCCGCTTTTGCATGCAGGCTGTTGATTGAATCATCAATATCGGCCAATTGCTTTTTCACGGCATTTTCTTTATTGAAAATTTTGCCGAGCGTTTCCATATTCTGTTTAAAGGAATCCATATACTTCGTTGTATCCAGCCCCATATAAACCGTCGGGGCAATTTTCTTAAATTCCTTGTAGTTGTCCCGCTGCCTGCCGGAAATGATGATCAGGTCCGGATGGATTTCACTGATCTTGTCAAAATCCGGTTCCATGACGCCGCCGACATTTTCATACTTGCTGCTTTTGTATTTTTTCAAATATGGCGGAAGATTGTCCTGCGGCACACCTGTCACTTTAATGCCCAACTTATCCATCGAATCCAGCACACCAAAGTCAAACACGACGACTTTCTTTGGGTTTTCCGTGACTTTCGTGGTTCCAAGTTCATGCTTTACAGTTATTTTCTTTGATGAGGCACTGCTACCCCCGGCGCTTTCTTTCGTTCCGCACCCGGCAGCAAATACTGCTAACAACAAAATCATGACTCCGGCCAAATAGCGCTTTCTCATCTCAAATCCCCTTTTCATCCATAATATAAGCAAAACTTATTTTGACAGTAATCCTGAATTTGAATATCCATATCGTAAATTTCCTTTAAAACAGAAGGGCGAATGATGTCATCCGTTTTCCCCTGTTTTACGATTTTCCCGTCTTTCATCGCCACAATGTAATCGGAATAAAACGAGGCGAAATTAATGTCGTGAATGACAATTAAAACGGTTTTGCCCAGCTCATCGGCAAGCTTGCGCAACACTTTCATAATCTGGACCGAATGTTTCATGTCAAGATTATTTAACGGTTCATCAAGCAAAATATACTCCGTGTTCTGGGCCAGCACCATTGCGATGTATGCGCGCTGCCGCTGCCCGCCGCTCAGTTCATCCAGGTACTGGTTCTCATATTCTTCCAGTTCCATATAGGCAATCGCTTTATCAATCATTTTTTGATCCGAATCCGTGAGCCGTCCTTCTGAATGCGGAAAGCGCCCGAATGCGACAAGTTCCCTTACTGTCAGCCGGATGTTCATATGATTGGACTGCTTCAGGATGGATATTTTTTTCGCCAGCTTTTTACTGTTTGTACGGCTGACGGCCTCCCCGTCTATGTATACATCCCCTTCATCCGAAAATTCAAGCCGGCTGATGATCGAAAGCAAGGTGCTTTTTCCGGCACCATTTGGCCCGATAAAAGAAGTGATTTTTCCCTTTGGAATTTTAACAGACACATGGTCAATGACCTTCTTGCTCCCGTAGCTTTTTAAGACATTCATCACATTTACCATGCGCGACTCTCCTTTAAAAGTAAGTAAATAAAATAGATGCCCCCGGCAAAATTGATGATGACGCTGAGCGGAACAGAGAACTGGAAGACTCTTTCCACAAGCAACTGCCCTCCTGTCAGGAAGACGACGCTGATCAGCATTGCACCCGGTATAAGGATTGTATGCCGGTATGTATCAAAAAATTGATAAGCGACGTTGACAACGAGCAGGCCAAGGAATGTGATCGGCCCGACCAACGCTGTCGAGACGGAGACAAGGATGACGACAATCAAAAGCAGATGCCGCACTACCCGGTTATAATCGACACCAAGGTTGACCGCCTGATCCCGCCCGAGCAGCATCACATCCATAAACTTGGCAAAACGCAAATAATACAACCCGCACAATACAACAAGCACAAAAGAAACCCACAGCAAATGGACATTCACATTGTTGAAGCTGGCAAACATTTTATCCTGCAGCACCTGAAACTCATTCGGATCGATCAGCATTTGCATAAAAGAAGTGAAACTGCCGAATAAAGTGCCAAAAATCATCCCGATCAATAGCAGAAAATACATATTTTGCCTGCCCCGGCGAAGAATCAAATGGAACAAAACGGCAGAAAACAGCACCATCGCCACAAGTGAAACCACAAAATTGACATGGCTCTGCATCATCGTTAGCGTTTTTGCCCCCATTGCGAAAACGACCACCGTCTGGATCATGAGATAAAGGGAATCCAGCCCGAGCACGTTCGGCGTTAAAATGCGGTTGTTCGTAATCGTCTGAAAAATAAGGCTCGAAAAGGCAATCGCACAGCCGGTCAGGATGATGGCGAAAATTTTCCGGATTCTTGACGGGATAATATAGTTGAAATCCCAGTAAGACCCGATGCAAATATACGCTGCAATGAGGCCTGCTGCAATTGCGGTAAGCATAAGCAGTTTTGAACGACTATGCATAAGCGTGTCTCCTCAGCAGCAAATATACAAAAATGCCACTCCCGATGATGCCGGCTGTTAAACTGATCGGCACTTCATATGGATAAATGACAAGGCGCCCCAAAATATCGCAAAATAGCAGGAACACTGCCCCAAGCAGCGCCGTCACCGTAATGCTTTTTTTCATATGGTCGCCGCGGTAAATGGACACAATGTTTGGAATAATTAAGCCCAGAAACGGGATGGTGCCGACTGTCAGTACCGTTGCCGAAGTAATCAGCGCGACAAGGACAAGGCCGATATTGACCACCTGCTTATAATTCAGGCCAAGGTTTTTGGCAAAATCTTCCCCCATGCCGGCGACCGTAAACCGGTTTGCGAACACATACGCGACCAAAACGGCGGGAACTGCTAAATAAAGCATCTCGTACTTTCCTTTCAGCACGCCTGAAAAATCGCCTTGCAGCCATGAGGACAGGCTCTGGATTAAATCGAATTTATACGCAAAGAAAGTCGATACAGAGCTTACGATATTGCCAAACATCAGCCCGACAAGCGGGATGAAAATCGTATCGTTCCATTTAATCCGGCCCAGTATTTTCATGAACAGCAAGGTGCCAGCCAGAGCAAAGCAAAAAGCAACCGCAATTTTGATCAGCGGGCTTGCCGCCGAAAACAGGATGATCGCAACTAAAATGCCGAGCCGGGCACAGTCCATCGTGCCGGCTGTCGTCGGGGAGACAAATTTATTTCTCGTCAACTGCTGCATCACAAGGCCGCAGATGCTCATGCCCATGCCTGCAATGATGATGCTGATCAGACGCGGCAGGCGGCTTGCCAGCAAAATTTCCGTCTGCTCCCTGCTTAAATGGAGCATATCCGCCGGTCTGATATTTTCTGCGCCGATGAAAATTGAAATGATGGACAGGACGGCAAGCAGGGGCACTAAATATCTTTTTTTCATTCCATTCGTACTCCCCCGTTTCTTTTGTCAGCTCGTTGTAATTGATTTTCATTATCAATTATAATTATATTGATAGTGAGAATCATTGTCAATTAAGTTTTCAATATTTTTAACGTGTTTTCCATAGAAAACAGGTTTTGAATTTTGACAGATAGAATTGCAAGGATCATAGTCAACGAAAAACGCAACCGGCCTTTTGAAATCGCCTCCGTACGAGATGGTCAGTGACAAACGCAATTGTGGTTACGATGTGTCGATGAAAAAAGCGGCGGGACCTCCTTTTGGAAGTTTCCGCCGCTTTCTATTTTCCGGTCATCCCGCCTGGTCCGGATCCCAGTTGATGTTATTTTCTACGGTCAATATGCCAAGTTCATGATGCTCGCCTTCATAAAGCGCGCCCTGGGCAAAGCGCATTTCCCCGTTCGTATCGATGACTTCAAGTTTGCAATAAGCCGGGCTTTTCTGTAGGGCACGGTAAAATTCATCCGTATTGCGAACGGGCTCGCCGTTGCATTTGGAAATCACTTCACCGATGGAAAGCCCCATTTTCTCCGCTTTTGAACCCGGTATGATCCCTAAAACGATCATGCCGTTGTTCTGCTGTGTAAAATAATACGGTGCGTTGTTTTCACGCATCCGGTGGCGAATGGAGATCCATGCTCTCGCGACAATGGCAAAAACGGCTGCTACTGCAGGAAAATAAGGAAAATAGAGCCCTGCTGCTCCGATTGCGGTCGTCATGATGCCCGCCCAAATAACCCAGGTCCCGATCCGCTTCAATGCAGATTGCGGTAAAGTGCTCTGGATTTGGTGCTGGAAACCGATTAAAAACGGGACAAGCACCAGTGAAAACGTATGTCCACCCCAGTTCACAACAGGCCACCATGAAGCGGTGACCGAAAGCGGGCCTGCGGGCAGAAAACAAACGACCGGCACAAGCCAGAGTTTTTTGGCCACAAATGCACCGACATTCAAACCGCGCCGGCTTTTCCGCAGTTTCGGGGAAACATGCTTCGTGCCGCTTGTCCTCAGCAGCACGCCTTCCGCTAACAAAAGAAGACCTGCTAAAATGGAGAGCCCGGCAACCATCGCATCGGTTGTGCCGCTCATCCAATCCGGCAGTTGAACCGGCAGCCATGTGAAAACAAAAAACAGGAGTACCGGTATGCCCAAGGTAAATGCCGGTGAGAGAAACCGGAATTGGCCTACGAGCGAAAATAAAATCGTCGCAGCCGCCACCGCAGCAAGAACAGGCCATGACACTTCAACCCCCGCCGCCACTGAGAGAGCGGAAAGGATCAACCCGCATATGAGCCCGGCAGGAAATAAAGACCGCAGTTCAAGCGATCCTTTATAAATCCTGATATGAAAATCGTTTCTTTCCCGCTTCACTCTTGCCGCACCAGAAACGAGCGCGAGCAACAGCGCATAATAGAATATCGGATGGAGAAAAAATCTTCCGATGCCTTTTAACACTTCAATGAGCCAAATCTGTTCCAACCGAAACACCATCCCCCGCACGTACCTATTTGTAGTATTATTTTAGCAGATTTTGGCGAAAAGCGCTTCGAAATTCCGGATTTTGTATGTGTCAAGTTTTTCAGCGATAGGGATATGTACCAAGTTTTTCGCGACAGGGGTTTAAAATCGGGTATTCTAAGACGCTCTTTTTGTACACTTTTGGCTACCGCGCTATGCTTGCTTTCCTGGCTCAGGAGGAAGCTGCCCCGAAGTGACGTAATATTTCTGTATAAAGATGGATAACAGGGGTGTTAATGCGCGCGAAATCCACTCGCTTTTCGTGGGCGGCCGGCGAGCCTCCTCGCTCGTGCCTCGCTGCGGGGATGGACTTCAAAGAGTTCCGGAGGACAGTTCAAAGGGGCATAACTAGACGCGCCCTATGTGAAGGAAGAGTCTCGTTTTTGCTTGCTTTCTTAACGTAGACGGACTCTATGTGAAGAAAGGCCTTCTTTTTCCCGCGCTTCCTTAACATAGGGCTTGCTAAATAAGTAAAATTCCTAGATTTGGCAAGGATGCTGACAGCTTTGGCAAAAATTTAAATACAAGGGGATTATAAAAATCCAAAGAAAAGCTTGCACTTGAAAACTGATTCAATGTATAGAAAAGACAGAATCGCATTTTCGAAGTTCTTCTAGAGCTTACTGACAAAGTGGGGACAAACGCAGAAGCGGATTCGTTCAGCAAGCCCTTATGCCATCCAACTGTCAAATAAGTATCCTACACAAATTAAGAGAATTGCAAAAAGGAAGTGGACCTTTTTTCGTTTATTCCTGTTCTTTCTAAAATAAGAATTATGACTGCTACCAATCCAATATATACTGCACTTGCTACAAAGTTACTTACATTCGCCAAAAAGAGCGTGGGATACTTTTGACAAAAACCAGCTGTAACACCAAAAACAAGTAACAATAAAGGAATTCTTAATTTCCAATACATCATTAACCCCTTTTTCAAAGGCATAGTTATCTTTTCTTTATTATATTACCGTCATAAGACAATGACCATAAGGATTTTTTCCAGACTCATAGATTTTCTGTCCAAACCGGCATCCACGTTTATTTTTCCGTTTTTTTACAATTGCGCTGGGAGTCGCAAAAAGTGGCAGTAAGACAGAGACATGAGAGTTAAGGGCAAAAAAAGCAAGTTGCTGCACGTTGGCTTGCAACCCGGTCCGCTAAAACGGTGTTACTTGCTGACAACCTTTAATGCGACTTGCAGCTGCAAATCGTTTTTTTCCGCGTGCGCCATTTTGTACAGCGATTTTTCCATTTCATCGGCCGTTTTTTGATTGATGCTGCCGGTTACCGGAAGGCCTTTGTCAAACTGGAACGCCTTGACGGCATTTTCCGTCTGGATATCGAAATAACCGTCTTCCCTTCCCGGTGAAAAACCAAGACTCTTTAGCATTTGCTGGGCGGTTTTGATTTGGGTGTTGTTCATATCCTTTTTCAAAATGTGTGCAATTTGCAAAGCCTGGGCATCAAAATAGTCCGGCTGTTTCACTTCAATCGTCGGGGCAATGCCTTTATGATGGATCCAATGGCCATCGGGCGTAAGCCATTTAAACATGGTGAGTTTGATGATGCTCTCATCTTCCATCGGCACCGCTTCCTGCACCGTCCCTTTGCCGAATGTCCGGACGCCAATTAACGGATAATTTTCCGTTTCATGAAGTGCTGCCGCCATTATTTCAGAAGCGCTCGCGCTGCCTTTATCGACGAGAACCGCAACCGGGTAAGCCTTCTTTTTCTTCAGTTTGGACACATACTGGACACGGTGCCCGCTCCGTTCCTCAATTTGCAAATACGGCTTGTTTCTTGTAACAAACTGCTTGAGAATCGCTTCAACACTGGAAAGAAGGCCGCCCGGATTTCCCCGTACATCAATAACAAGCCCTTCCATGCCGCGGTTTTCAAGTTTTTCGAGCTGCTGTGCAAAATCTGTTGCCGTATCTTTTGAAAACTGGGTAATGCCGATATAACCGATTTTTTTCCCGTTTGCCTTTTTCATTTTCGAGTAGACCGTGTCAAGCGGGATTTCATCACGTTTGACCGTCACTGTCATCTGTTTGCCGGATCCGGCCCTTGAAATACCCAGCTTCACATTGGAGCCTTTTTTTCCTCTGATTCGTGTTGTCACTTCGTATAAGTCCATGCCTGCCGTACTTTTTCCGTTAATTGTTGTAATCACGTCTTCCGGGCGCAGTCCCGCTTTTTCCGCCGGGGAGTTTCTATAAGGAGAAACAATCAGTATTTTTCCGTTTTTTTTGGTAATTTCGGCGCCGATGCCTTGAAAAGAGGAATCCAGCGTGTCATTGAATTGCGCGGCTGTCTCTTTGTCCATGTAGACGGAATACGGATCGTCCAATGTACTGACCATGCCTTTGATTGCGCCTTCCACGAGTGTTTTTTCGTCAACTTTCCGGACATAGGAACTTTTGATTAATTGGTATGCCTGGGCAATTTTTGTGAGGTCCGGCATATTGCTTGTCCCACCGGTTGTTTCCTGGCGGGTGGGGGCTGCCTTGTCCTTTTGTGAAAACCATTGGCCTGCCGTATAGCCGCCGCCTGCACCGGCAAGCAGCGATCCCGAAATCGCAAGCGCCAGCCATTTTCGTTTCATGGTGATGCCCTCCTTGTACAAGAAGCGCCGCCAAAAGCGGGGTTCTTCATCTCGATAATTCAATATATGTACAAGCCGGGGGGCATATGCCGGGTAGCGGAAAAAGACGGCGAAAGTCCCGCCGAGGATGCAAACAGGCTGCCGTGAAGCTAAAAAATGCGTAATGCAAAACGGGCTCTGGTTTCTTTAGGGGATACGCGATCCGGCCATGACCATGCTGTTCACAAAACAGCACGAACGGGACGGAGCCACCATCACAACATGTAAAAAAGAAGCCTCTTCCGCTAAGCCGGGAAAGCGAAAACGGAAGAAGCCGTAAAGAGGTTGAGGGGTTCTCCCCCCTCGCTAAAATGGTATCTTAGCATCGCAAAAAATATACGTTTCCTTATCCGGAAAAACCGGATCACGAAACGGCGTCCAATTGCAAAACGGGCCGGTAACCCGCCGCAAAGTCTTCAATCATGGCGCTTGCCGTCGGAAATTTCCCGGCACCCGGACCTGTAAGGGTAATTTTTCCGATCAGGCTGCCGTAAATCGTGACGGCATTGTTGACGCCTTCCACCGCATAAAGGGCGTGTTCGGGAGGGACGAGGACAGGCTTAACGGATGCTTTCAGCGTCCTGCCATCACGGTATATGTCCGCAATATGCTTATAACGGAGTCCCTTCCGATCCGCTCTTTCAATATCCGCAAGCGAGAGGCCGCCTATCCCTTCAACTTCTACTTTCTCCCAGTTCGGCTGGGTTCCGAATACGAGCCGGCTCAGGATCATCAACTTACAAAAGGCGTCCTGCCCTTTTACATCATTGCCCGGGTCAGCTTCTGCATAGCCGTGCTGCCTGGCGATTTCCAACGCTTCTTCAAATGGAAGATGTTTTTCACGCATTTCCGATAAAACAAAATTGGATGTGCCGTTTAAAATCGCCTGTACACGCTGGATGTCATTGACCTGAAGCTGCTGGGAAATCGTCCGAATCACAGGGATGCCGCCTGCGGTTGTCGCTTCGTAACCGACAAACACGCCTTTTTCTTTCGCTTTTTCAAGCAGCACATTCCCATATCGTGCAAACATGACTTTATTGGCAGTAATGACGTGGCAGCCTTTTTCAATCGCTTGTAAACAGTAGGAAAAGCCTGGTTCTTCCCCGACAATCGCTTCAAACACGACTTCAAGATCGGGAATAGCGAGAATTTCCCGGAAGTCCGTCGTGACGAGCACAGAACTGTCAATGTTCCGCTTTTTTCGGGGGTTTTTGATCAGAACCGCTGCAATCTCTACCTCGGCATGCAGCTTTTCTTTCAGCTGCTCGCGGTGGGTCCGGACCGCTTCGTACACGCCCTGGCCGACCGTTCCAAAGCCGAGCAGCGCTGCTTTAATCACCCTCATTTATCCAAAAACCTCCCTATATATAGCGTCTTTCGCCTCTGAAGCGTTTTGTTCATTTAAAACGGTCAAGCGGTCCGACAGTATTCGGTGCAGCCGGTATCCATAAGCTCCCGATCTGGATCAGGTATGCAGACCGTCCGGGCCGCAACATTGTTCAATGGGATCAGCCCAGAACGGTTTCGTATAAGTTTTCCGGATCGCCTGTTGGCATTCGCCATGGCGACCTTCGCACGAATCTGCCGGGCCTGCTCCCCGCTTTTACCGGGCTGTAACGGCTGTTGCTTTTGTAATGGCCTGATCCAGGTCAGCTGTCAAATCTTCAACGGCTTCGAGCCCGACAGACAGGCGGATTAAATCGCCTGTAACCCCTGATTTTTCCAGTTCTTCATCGCTCAGCTGCGAATGCGTAGTCGTTGCTGGGTGGATGATCAGCGATTTCGCGTCGCCGACATTCGCTACATGCGACCACAGCTTAATATTGTCGATCACGCGCCTTCCTGTTTCCCGGCCGCCTTTGACACCAAAGTTGACAATGGAGCCGTAGCCGCCGTTCAAATATTTTTGCGCCAGCTCATGGGACGGATGGTCTTCAAGTCCCGGATAATTGACCCATGCAACATCTGGATGGTTTTTCAGAAATTCCGCGACTTTCAATGCATTTTCGTTATGCCTTTCCACACGCAGATGCAGCGTTTCAAGCCCTTGCAGGAATAAAAAGGCGTTGTCCGGACTTAAAGTCGGCCCGAAGTCGCGCAAAAGCTGAACACGAAGTTTTGTGGCGAACGCAGCCTGTGCCGTGTCGACGCCGTAGCGCAAGCCGTGGTAGCTCGGATCCGGTTCACTAAAGTCCGGAAATTTGTCTGTGTTCCAGTCAAAACGCCCGCCGTCAACGGCAACACCGCCGATCGCCGTTCCGTGCCCGCCGATCCATTTTGTCGCCGAATGGACAACCACGTCCGCGCCCCATTTGATCGGATTCGCGCCATACGGAGAAGCAAACGTGTTGTCGACAATCAAAGGAATACCGTTTTCATGGGCCACTTCCGCCACTTTTTCCACGTCGAGCACCTGCAGGCTTGGGTTGCCGATAATTTCCGCGTACAATGCTTTTGTTTTCGGGGTGATCGCCTGGCGGAACGCTTCAGGGTCGGACCCATCCACAAACTTGACGTTAATGCCATATTTCGGCAATGTCACAGCAAACAAATTATAGGTGCCGCCGTAAAGATTGCTGGCAGATACGATGTCATCACCCGCACGCACGATGTTCAAAATGGAAAAGGCAATGGCCGATGCGCCGGATGATAAACCGACAGCCGCTGTTCCGCCTTCCAGTGCAGCAACACGTTTTTCAAAAACATCCACAGTCGGATTGCCGAGACGGGAATAAATGAAACCTTCTTTTGATAAATTGAAGACGCCCTCTGCATGTTCTGTATCCGGAAAAACGTAAGAAGTCGTCCGGTATACCGGTACGGCGCGCGATCCTGTCGCCGGGTCCGGTTCCTGGCCGCCGTGCAGCAATAAAGTTTCCGGTTGTAATGATGGTTGTGTCATTTTAAAGCCTCCTGATTTTTTAAAATTTTTCCGTGAAAGATGGAAGAGGAAGTGAAAAAACCCTCTTCGTAAGGGAAGAGGGTTACAATGTATGTAAGTTCCTCCCTTATCTTTCAGACGCATGTCTGTAGGAATTAGCACCTTTTCAGGCAAATGCCTGAAGGTTGCCGGGCTTCGCAGGGCCTAGTCCCTCCGCCGCTCTCGATAAGAGTTTCTTTTCATAATTCAATTTTGAATGACTTATTGTTTAAGATTATAGAAGACCAATGGCAAACCGTCAACCTTTTTTTGAAAAAATTTTCTTTTTCTTCTACAATATTGGCGACAATAGCCGGGAAATGGACTCTTTAAACCGCACATAAAGCGGCCGGTTCTGGTAATCATGGAGCGTTAATTCGGTTGATTCGGCCATATCGTCCCGGAAAACGCCGGCAAGTGTGCCGGAAAGCTCACGGTCGTACAGCAAGGCGTTCACTTCAAAATTGAGACGGAAACTGCGCACATCGATATTGGCCGTCCCAACGGAAGCAATTTTCCCGTCTACGACAATCATTTTCGCATGGATGAACCCTTTTTGATAAATGTACACTTTGACGCCCGTTTTTAACAGCTGGCCGATGTTGGAAAGCGTCGCCCAGTAGACAAACATATGATCCGGTTTATTTGGAATCATAATCCGAACATCCACTCCGGATAAGGCGGCAAGCGTCAGCGCATTCAGGAGGCTGTCATCCGGAATAAAATATGGTGTTTGTAAATAAATATATTTTTTGGCGGAATTGATCATTTTAATATAGCTGTTTTTAATCTGCTCCCATTCAGAATCGGGGCCGCTTGAGACGATTTGGATATCGGTTTCACCCTGCGATGGGATGACCGGGAAATAACGTTCTTCATCTCTTACATCGTGCGGTGACGCCTGATTCCAGTCCAAAATAAAGCGAGTCTGCATGGCATAAACAGCACTCCCTACAATCCGTAGATGCGTATCCCGCCAGTAACCGAATTTCTTATTCAGACCAAGATACTCATCCCCAACGTTAAAACCGCCGATATATCCGATCTGCCCATCAATAATCGCCAATTTCCGGTGATTCCTGAAATTGACGCGCAAATTGACGAGCGGGATCCGGGCAGGAAAAAAGGACGCCACTTCCCCACCAGCAACAACAAGCGGCCGGAAAAATTTGCGGCGGAACAGCATTCGCGACCCCATATCATCATAAAGCAGCCGCACCTTTACACCTTCTTTTGCTTTTTGCGACAGCAGTTCAATCAATTCCTGGCCGAGGCGGTCATTCCGGAAAATATAATATACAAGATGAATACTGTCTTTTGCATTCCGGATGTCTTCAAATAAAGCCTCGAATTTTTTCCTGCCATCTGTAAAGATATCGACGTGATTGTCCTGGGAAAGAATCGCCCCGTCATTCATCAGCAGCATATAAACGAGATCCTTGTACTGGATTGTCCGCTCATCATGAAACGGGAACCGGTTTTCGCGCAGCAGTTCAATTTGCTGCTGGGAAATTTCCTTAATGCCGATCTTCTCCTGTACCTTCCAGTCAAAAATTTTCCGGCGGCTTAAATTTTGCCCGAATACCAAATACAGGATAAAGCCGGCAATCGGCAGGAATAATAGCACCAAAAGCCATGCCCAAGTTGCGCCGACATCTCGCCGTTCCAGGAAAATAACGGTTCCCGCCAGAATAAAATTCAAAAGAAACAAGATAACCAGTAGTACCGTTATAATCATTGCGTTCTCCTTTTCGTACACCCTTTGTTCCTGCTTGAGGTTTGTTCCCGGCCGGTATCCGGGAACACGGTGAAGTGTTTTGGAATTGATATAGGATATGTTTGCGCAGCAAAAATAACAATTGTATCATACCATAATATTTGCGCCTTACCTATCGTACAGCACTTTCCCTGCCATTGCATGCAAAAAGAACCGCACCAATGGATACGGTTCTTTTTTTCGTCCTTATTAAAAGTTAACATAGTTTCTCGGGTTTTGGGCACCGGTATGTGGCGGTGGTGTCCAGCGGCCGTTATAAATTTCAAAGTGAAGATGCGGTCCTGTTGATTCCCCGGTATTTCCCATTGCTCCGATCTGCTGCCCTTTGCTGACGTGCTGCCCGGTGCTGACGCTGTACGAGCTCAAATGGGCATAAACGGTTGTGTACAACTTCCCGTTAATATAGTGGGTGATCATGACGCAATTCCCGTATGAAGAAGAGTGGTACGCCCTGAACACGACACCGTCGGCTGCAGCGACAACCGGTGTCCCGATGCTGTTGGCAATGTCAATGCCCGGATGGAACCCGCCGGAACGCCCGCCGAATTCAGATGAAATATATCCGGATGCCGGTCGCGTAAAGGACCCGGAAGATACTTGCGGAAGGGATCCGCCGGAATGGCTCCCGGAACTTGACTTGACCGATGCAGAGCGGGTTGTCCCTGCGTTTGATCCTGCATTCGTTTGTGCCTTTGCTGCTGCATCTGCTTTTGCTGCAGCCTTTCTTTCTTCCTCCGCTTGCTTTTTCGCAAACGCAATGGCTTTTTCAATGGAAGCTTTTTGGTCAGCCAGGATGCTCTTTTGTTCACTCAGCGACATTTTCTCTTCTTTAAGGCTGTCTTTTTGTTTTTCCAGCTTTTTGATTAATGCCGATTTCTCGCTCTCATCCTGTTTCAGACTGTCTTTTAATGATTGTAAATCAGACAGCATCGATTCCAAATCGGACAGTTTCTTTTCCACTGAAGCCTGTTTGTCCTTTAAATCCTGTTCATCTTTTTTCTGTTCTTCCAAAATTTGCCGGTCTGCTTCAACCAATGTCTTCACTGCTGAAAAGCGGTCAATAAAATCACCAACGCTTTTCGCTTCAAGAAAAACATCCAAATAATTGACCGAACCGCCGCCGTTTTTCTGCATGGCACGGGCGCGGTCTTTTAAAATAGCGTTCCGGTCTTCAATCCGCTTTTTGATTTCAGCGATATTTTTCTTCAAATCAGCAATCTGGTCTTTCGTTGTGCTGATATTCTGTTCCTGCTCGCTGATTTTTTTGTTCGCCGATTGAATTTTCGATTCAATGGCCTCAAGCTGGCCGCCGAGAGAAGCCTGCTTGTCTTGAATGTCGGAAATCTGGTTTTCTTTTTTGTTCATCTCTGATTCGACATTGGAAAGTTTACTCTCAATCTCGCTTTTTTTCTGCTGCAAATCGCCGGCCGCAGCAGCATTGGACTGGTAGCCAAGCATGCCGCCCAAGCTGAGCGTGAACACAACGGCAGCAGGCAGAATGGAACGCTTCTTCATCTTTTTCCCCCTCAAAGCAAAATGTTTTTGTTTTATGTATCCGGGGACGCAACGCCCCGTTTTTCCTGTGTTTTAAAATGAACAGAAAGGGTATAGAATAAAAAATCAGGCGGACGGGAGTGGAATGCATCCCGGCCGTTCCCGTTACACTTTCAAATAACGGCGGATCGACATCGAACTGCCCCAGATTCCAATGCAGACGCCAAGTACAAGCAGCAGGCCGTCTACGCCGTAAATGAACGGGCTGATATCAAGCATATGGATAATATTGTTTTGCAGCTTCGGCTCTACGATTTTATAAACAGAGTAATAGCCGAAGGAAATCAGCACAATCGGCAGAATGGACCCCAGGATTCCGAGCCAGAGCCCTTCGAGAAGAAACGGCCAGCGGATAAACCAGTTTGTCGCCCCTACCAGTTTCATAATCTCGATTTCTTTTCTTCTGGCAAAAATCGTAATTTTAATCGTATTTGAGATAAGGAACATCGCCGTAAGCAGCAGGGCAATGATTAACACAAGCCCGACATTGCGGCAGATACTTAAAACATGGAACAGCTTTTCCACTTTTCCTTTACCATAAATGACGGATTCGACATGGTCCATTTTTTGAATTTGCGCCGCAACTTTTGGCGTGTCCGTCGGCTGCTTTGTTTTGACAATAAATACGTCATACAATGGGTTGTCCTGCTGGAACAGTTTAAAGTCATCACCCATTCTTTTAATCAATTCTTTTAGTTCCTGTTGTTTAGAAGAAAACTTGACGGAATTGACGGCATTCAGACTCTCAATCTCGCTTTCCAGTTTTTCCCTGTCGGCAGCCTTCGCCGCTAAGTCGATATGGACGCGAATTTCCACGTCGTTTTCAATATCGGAAGCAAATTTATTCATGTTCAGGATGATCACGAAAAATACGCCGACAAGAAGCAGGGTAATCGTTACGGCACTTGCCGATGCAAACATCATCCAGCCATTCCGGCCAAGGCTTTTAAAACTTTCCCGGAAGTGGCGTTTAAGCGTATTAATCTTCATAACCGTAACCTCCCAGCTGCTCATCGCGCACCACTTTCCCGCCTTCAATGGCAATGACGCGGTGCTTGTTTGTGTTTACAATATCACGGTTATGGGTAGCCATGACAACCGTTGTCCCGGTTACGTTGATGTCTTCGAGGATTTTCATAATGTCCCATGAAGTTTCCGGGTCGAGGTTTCCTGTCGGCTCGTCGGCAATGACCACTTTCGGCATGTTGACGATGGAACGCGCGATGGAAACCCGCTGCTGTTCACCGCCGGACAACTCAGAAGGCAGCATTCTTGCTTTATTTTTCAACCCGACCTGGTCGAGTACTTCCATGACGCGGCTCCGGATATAAGAAGGTTCCTGCTCGATCACTTCGAGAGCAAACGCGATATTTTCATATACAGTCAATGTCGGTAGCAGCTTAAAATCCTGGAATACGACACCGATCTGCCGTCGGAAATAAGGGATTCGTTTGTCCCGGAGTTTTGAAAGATTGATGCCGTTTACAGTGACGGTCCCTGCTGTCGGCTTTTCTTCGCGGTAAATCAGTTTGACGAGCGTGGACTTACCCGCGCCGCTCGGGCCAACGATATAAACAAATTCGCCCTGGTTGATTTTTATATTTAACCCGCTCACAGCCATGACGCCGTTCGGGTACTTTTTATAGACGTCCTTTAATTCTATCATTTCCTCACCTAGCTTTTTTTCAATGTAACGTGCCGGAATGAAAAATGTGTCAACGGCACCGGCAAAAAACGCCAATTTTTGCATTCCCTGCACACCCGTCCCTGTAAAAGAGCCGTACAGGATGATTTGCTGTAAGAAAAGGCTGTGTGAAAACCTTTCCGCATAAAAATTTGACTTTTTTCTCTTTTCAACGCGCGAGAATTCGCATAATTGCTCGAAATTCGCACATTTATTATTATAGCATCCCTACCCTTGAGCGACATTACAGTTTTGTTTCAAATTTTCTAATGGGGGTGAACATTTTTTTGAGGATCGCTTCGCATTTTGGAACTTTTTAAGCCTTGTCTGAAACTATAAATGAATACCGTTGACACTTCCCCATCATTCTCCCTCCCTCGACAAAAAATAGGGATTCCCGTCGTATGGGAATCCCTATTTTCATTCACTGTGTCCTCGCATTCACTTTTTCGAAAAAAACCCGGTAATAAAAGAAATTACGCTTACAACACAGTCCGCCACTAAAAATGTCCCTATTCATCTATTTTCATTATATCCTTGACCTGTAATGTTAGTTGGTACGAAGATCATAATAATGCCTGAACCTAACCACTACTAATCAATTGTAATATAGATAGCATGGTTACAAATGATTCCTTTATATCATAAGCATTCTCATTTTGGCAGTGCCATATATACTGATATTGCCAAAAAAATGAACCCGACTACAAGTTCAATCCCAAATCTGGCTGTCTTGTTTTTCCTGTACTTAAAGCTGTTCACAAGAAGAACAATTCCGACAACAAAGCAAAAAAGCATGACCCAAAACCCCATGATTTTTCTCCCCCATTCTTCCATAAAGATCCATTATCTCTTTGGCTTCCCGTTTTTGTAAACCCATCTCCGTATGGTTAGAAGTAGTACAAAGGTACAAACGAATAACAGAAACATGATGTGAATTTATTTCCTGTATTACAACCTATTGGAAATTTTTTTACATTATAACACACGGCTTTTATATTTGTAAACGTTTAATTTTATTTTTTCGTTTTTTCAAAAAGGTCGCGTAACGCTTGCCTTTTTAGCCCATACTGAGCCGGTATTTTTGCAGTTGCTGTAGAAAAATTTCCACTTATACCAAAAAACGGGCCGGTTTTCCGGTCCGTTTTTGTCATTTTTTCTTGGAAAGCCATTTCGCGACTTTTTGGGCATCGTCTCCCTTTAAAAGCCCTTTCGGCATATCTCCTTTTCCGTTTTCAATGACATTTAAAATCTGTTTTTCGCTAAGCTTAGAACCGATATGCTGCAAATTCGGCCCGACATTCCCTTGCAATTGATCGCCATGGCAGGCAGAACATTTTTGGTCTACCAGTTTTTCGGCATCGCCGCCACTTGCCGTGTTTTTCCCGCCGTCTGATGATGGAGACCCGTTCCCACAGGCGGAAAGTCCAGCTGCAAGTAGAATCGCCGTCAAAGCTGCACACCATTTTTTCATCCGAAGTCCTCCCTCCTATGCACATTCTTCTTCCATTATACCGAATGTCCGCCTAGGCAGGGAAAGAAATACGAAAAACGCGTAAACGCGCGGCTACGGCATGTTAAAACCTTCTCCTAGCACTTCGGCGGCGTCCATCACAACAACAAATGCCTTCCCGTCAATGGTTTTGACAAGGTTTCTTAACTTAATAAATTCAGACTGATCGACGACACACATGAGAATCGGTTTTTCCTGATCGGTAAATCCGCCATATGCAGGGAGCCTTGTAACCCCCCGGTCGATCTGGAACAAAATCTCTTTCCGGATATCCTCGTATTTGTCGGAAATAATGAGCACATTTTTCGAACGGTTCAGTCCGACCTGGACGAGGTCAATGGTCTTGCTTGTGACAAACAGCCCGATGATTGCATACAAACCCTTTTCAATATCAAAAACGGCAGCTGCTGACAGGACAACAAGCCCGTCAATCGCAAGCACACATTTCCCGAGTGAGATGCCGGTAAATTTATGGATAATTTGCGCGGCCAAATCGGTTCCGCCGGTTGAAGCCCTGCCAAGAAACACAATCCCGAGCCCAGCCCCGACGCCGATTCCACCAAAAAGTGCGGCCAGCAATGCGTCATGCGTCCACGGCTGCCAATCTTCCGTTAAAAAAACGACAAACGGCAAAAACACGGTGCCAACAAGTGTTTTAATGCCAAATTGGTAACCTAAAAAAATGAGGCCGGCAATAAATAGCGGAATGTTGAGCCCCCATTGCACGTAAGCCGGCTTCCATCCGAACAATCCGTGCAAAATCGTGCTGATCCCGCTGACGCCGCCGGACGCAATATTATTTGGAAGCAGGAAAACATTAAATGTAATGGCAACGATCGCTGATCCAGCAAGGATATAAATGTATTCTTTCAGCATCGTCCAGTATTTGTTCTCCGGCTTTCTCCTTTTCTTTGCCATTTCCCTCCCCCTTTTCATAAAAAAACGGATGCCACACACCAATATACAGGACCGCTTGTTTCGCACCCCTCTATATTTTCTGGCATTGTGGCATCCGGCCTGTCATGCGTTCAATTTTTCAGAAAAACTTTTTCTCATTACGAAATATGCGCACGCAGGTAAGCGTCAATGAACGGATCAATTTCGCCATCCATCACCGCCTGGACATTCCCTGTTTCAACATTTGTGCGGTGATCTTTTACCATCGAATAGGGATGGAACACATAAGAACGAATTTGGCTGCCCCATCCGATCTCTTTCTGTTCACCGCGGATTTCTGCCAATTGTTTCTCTTTTTCTTCTACTTCTTTTTGGTACAATTTCGCTTTCAGCATTTTCATGGCTTGTTCGCGGTTCTGAATTTGCGAACGTTCCGATTGGCAGGAGACGACAATCCCGGTCGGAATATGGGTCATCCGGACAGCTGAAGATGTTTTGTTAATGTGCTGGCCGCCTGCCCCGCTTGCCCGGTATGTGTCGACACGCAAATCTTCCGGCCGGACTTCCACTTCAATGTTGTCGTCTATTTCCGGCATCACTTCGCACGAGACGAACGAAGTGTGGCGGCGGCCGGCTGCATCAAACGGCGAGATCCGGACAAGGCGGTGAATGCCTTTTTCCGCTTTAAGATAACCGTACGCGTTATGCCCTTTGAAAAGGAGGGTGACGCTTTTCACACCGGCTTCGTCGCCCGGGAGGTAATCAAGGGTTTCGACTTTAAAGCCTTTTTTCTCGCCCCAGCGTGTATACATTCTGAGCAGCATGGAACACCAGTCCTGGGATTCTGTACCGCCCGCGCCAGGGTGCAGTTCCAAAATCGCATTGTTCGCATCATACGGTCCGTTTAAAAGCAGCTGCAGCTCGTATTCATTTAATTTTTTCGTGAACGCTTCAAGCTCAGCCTCGAGCTCTTCTTTCAGTTCCAAGTCATTTTCTTCTTTGGCCAGTTCGTGCGTGACTTCGAGATCCTCCTGTTGCGACTCGAGTTCACGGTAGCCGTTTACCATTTCTTTTAAAGCATTGGATTCATTAATAATTTTTTGTGCTTCCTGCTGGTCGTCCCAAAAGTTCGGTTCCAGCATTCTTTCTTCCAGTTCAGCAATACGTGTCTCTTTTTCTTCTAATTCAAAGAGACCCCCTGAAACCCGCTAATTTCTTAGCTGTATTTTCCAATTCCGCTCTAATTTCTGATAACTCCATTCCATTCACCTCATTAAATTTTTCTGCTGTTTTCCGCAAAAAAGAAGGGCGGCGTTTTGCCCCTCCTTTTTTACGTATGCCTGCCTGATTTTAAGCCTCAAGCCGGCCGTGGCAGTTTTTATACTTTTTGCCGCTACCGCACGGGCAAGGGTCATTCCGGCCGATGCGCACTTTTTTGCGGATCGGTTTTTTCTTCACAGTTGTTTCTTCCCCGCCCGGCACGACAGCCTGGCCCTTTGCCACTTCCTGGCGCTCCAGATTGGTTTGGATTTCTGCTTTCATAATATATTTTGCCGTATCTTCCTCGATGGATGCAACCATATTTTCAAACATGGCAAAGCCTTCCGACTGGTATTCGCGCAGCGGGTCGATCTGGCCGTACGCGCGCAAGTGGATCCCTTCGCGGAGATGGTCCATCGCATCAATATGGTCGATCCATTTTGAGTCAACAGAGCGCAGCAAAATGACTTTTTCAAATTCGCGCATCTGTTCCGGCCCGAATGCTTCTTCTTTTTCATCATAGCGCATCTTCACTTTTGCCATGATCAAGTCAACCATTTCGTCCGGTTCTTTTCCGAGCAAGTCTTCCCGCGAGATGTCGCCTTCACGAAGCAGATTGGTCAAGACATAATCGACAATGCCCTGCAAGTTCCATTCTTCCTCATCTTCATGAAGCGGTGCATTAGCGTTGACAACGCGTTCTACGACCGAGCGGATCATTTTTTCAACGATTTCACGCAAATTATCCGCCGTCAGTACTTCATCGCGCTGCTTATAGATGATCTCACGCTGTTGCCGGAGGACATCATCATATTGGAGCAGTTGTTTCCGGGCATCGAAGTTATTGCCTTCCACCCGTTTTTGTGCAGATTCAACGGCGCGCGACACCATTTTGCTCTGGATCGGCTGCGTATCATCCATGCCGAGCCGTTCCATCATGCTCTTCATATTATCCGATCCGAAACGACGCATCAGTTCATCTTCCATTGACAGATAAAACTGTGTGATCCCGGGATCTCCTTGGCGTCCGGAACGCCCACGCAACTGGTTGTCGATCCGCCTTGATTCATGGCGTTCAGTTCCGATAACGGCAAGGCCGCCCAGTTCCACGACACCGTCGCCAAGCTTGATATCGGTACCGCGCCCGGCCATGTTCGTCGCGATCGTGACCGCGCCTTTTTGCCCGGCCTGTTTGATGATCTCCGCTTCACGCGCATGGTTTTTCGCGTTCAACACGTTATGCGGGACGCCTTTCTTTTTCAGCATTCGGGAAATCAATTCAGACGTTTCGATCGCAACCGTCCCGACAAGTATCGGCTGGCCAAGGTCGTGCCGCTGCTTTATATCCTCAACAACGGCTCTGAACTTGCCTTCCATCGTTTTGTAAATCAAATCCGGCCGGTCATCGCGGATGATCGGGCGGTTTGTCGGGATCACGACAACACGCATGTTATAAATGTTGCGGAATTCTTCTTCTTCCGTTTTCGCTGTACCGGTCATCCCGGCCAGCTTCGCATACATCCGGAAATAGTTCTGGAATGTGATCGTGGCCATCGTCATGCTTTCGTTCTGGATCTCCACGCCCTCTTTTGCTTCAATCGCCTGATGGAGCCCTTCACTGAAACGGCGGCCTTTCATCAGGCGGCCGGTGAACTGGTCGACGATGATGATTTCCCCGTCCTGCACAACATAGTCGACATCCCGGTGCATCGCAACATTGGCTTTCAGCGCCTGGTTAATATGGTGGTTGATTGTCACATTGCGGATATCGTACAGGTTGTCGATATGAAAATATTTTTCGGCTTTCGTGATGCCATCTTCCGTCAGCAGCACGCTCTTCGTTTTCACGTCATAAGTGTAATCTTTTTCTTTTTCCAATGTACGCACAAATGCGTTCGCTTGTGTATACAGTGCCGTCGATTTTTCGGCTTGTCCGGAAATAATAAGCGGCGTCCGCGCTTCATCGATTAAAATCGAGTCGACTTCATCGATGACCGCAAAATAAAGCGGCCGCTGCACTTTTTGTTCTTGGTAGAGCACCATATTGTCGCGCAAATAATCGAAGCCGAATTCATTGTTCGTCCCGTATGTGATATCTGCTGCATATGCGGCCTGTTTTTCTTCGTTCGACATATTGGTTAAATTCAGGCCGACAGTAAGCCCAAGAAATTGGTACAGCTTGCCCATTTCCTCGGCATCCCGCTTCGCCAAGTATTCGTTCACTGTGACGACATGGACGCCTTTTCCGGACAGGGCGTTCAAATAAACCGGCATCGTCGCGGTCAGCGTTTTTCCTTCACCGGTTTTCATTTCGGCAATATTTCCTTCATGGAGCGTAATACCGCCCATCAGCTGGACATGATAAGGATAAAGCCCGAGCACACGTCTGGCGCCTTCCCGGACAACCGCAAAAGCTTCCACAAGCAGGTCATCAAGGCTCTCGCCGTTTTGGTAACGCTGCTTAAACTCTTCCGTCTTGTCGCGCAGCTGCTCATCCGACAGCTTTTCCATATCCGACGCCAATTCCTCAATCTGGTTTGCGATCTTCTCAAGATGTTTCAGTTCACGTTTGTTGGCATCAAAAACTTTGTCCAAAAAAGCCACCATTCAAAACGCTCCTTTATTTCAGTATCAAAACAGGACTTTTCGGCCCTATCGTTGTAATTGCCATGACTTTTAAATTTTAATTATAGCACAGTTTCTTTTCTGCGTCTCTTTTTTCGCCGGGTTTTCCCGGCCGTGTCAAACCAGGGTTTCCATGCTTTTTGAGGAAAGTTCCGATGATACAGCCCCGGATGCGGCCGGGTGCGTGTATTTTGTTTCCTGAAATATACCTTATTGTATTTTAACACTGAAACGGAGCGCATACAACAAAAGAACCCGGGGTGGGCAGCAGGCCCGGGCGGAAGAGACCGGATTGAGGATGCTGCCGGTGCTTAAGATTATATAAAATGAACAAAATATGGCTGCTCTGTTGCCTGCTGTAAAAAGACATCGTGCCCGGACTTGATGCAAATGGTTAGATTCCTTTTACATGGTCGGACAACCGATTCCGGCTTTTCCGGTTTGGAATGTTCAGGCCACTGTGCTGAATAAAAAATGAAGCGGCGCGCGCACTCATTTAAAATTAGAAAAGCGTTTTACCAGGCCGCAACCATGCCGTCCGCACGCGATTCCGTGCCGCCCATCAGTACGCCCGTGTCCGGATTCCGCCAGATGATCTGGCCGCGGCCGAAACCGCCCGTATCCGCAGCCACTTGAACATCATGCCCTTTTCGGATCAGCCCTTGCACAAGGTGATTCGGAAAATGGGATTCTACCAGCACTTTTTTCCCCTCCGTCCATTGCCATCTCGGGGCATCCAGCGCCTGCTGCGGATGAAGATGAAAATCAATCGTGTTCATGATCACTTGGAAGTGGCCCTGCGGCTGCATATAGCCACCCATTACGCCAAACGGTCCGATGGCTTCCCCATCTTTTGTTAAAAAGCCGGGAATAATCGTATGATACGTCTTTTTGCCGGCTTTCAATGCATTCACATGCGTTTCATCCAAAGAAAAATCATGCCCCCGATTTTGCAAGGCAATGCCTGTGCCCGGAACGACAATACCGGAGCCGAATCCCATATAATTGCTTTGAATATAAGAAACCATATTTCCTTCCCCGTCCGCCGCCGCCAAATAGACAGTGCCGCTCTTTGGCAGTTCATACGGTTCCGGATCCAGCGCCAGATCCCCGATCAACCTGCGCCGGTTTGCAGCATAGCCTTCCGAAAGCAAATGTGCAATGTCCGCCTTCATTTCCCCGGCATCTGTAATGAACGCTTTACCGTCCGTAAAAGCGAGTTTCATTGCCTCAATTTGTTTATGATAGGTATCCACGCAGTCTTTTTCACGGAATTCAAATCCGCGCGCAATATTGAGCGCCATCAACGCAACAAGCCCCTGGCCGTTCGGCGGCATTTCCCACACCTCATAGCCGCGGTAGCTGGTGGAAATCGGCTCCACCCATTCGGGATGATAGGCTTCCAAATCTTCCCTGCTTAAAAAACCGCCCCATTTCCGGATGAAGGCACTGATTTTTTCTGCAAGCGGCCCCCTGTAAAAACTTTCTGCTTTCGTTTCCGCAATTTCCTTCAATGCCGCGGCATGCCCGGGCGATTTCCACACTTCTCCGATTGCAGGCACCGTGCCGTCCGGCGCAAACGTGTCAAACCATGGCCGGAACATTTCTTCTTTAAAAATCGTTTGAAAACGGCGGAATGCCCTTTCCCAGTATTTTCCCAAAACCGGAGACAGCGGGTACCCTTCTTCCGCATACCGGATTGCCGGTTGCAGAACGTCTGTCAGAGGGAGCCGACCGAATTTTTCCGATAGAGCCGCCCATGCTGCCGGCGCGCCCGGCACCGTAATCGGGACCACACCATAAGCCGGCATTTTTTCATACCCCTGTTTTTTCACAGCCTCAATGGAAATCGACTGCGGGGCAGGTCCGCTTGCATTTAAACCATGCAGCTTCCCGCCCGTCCAAACCATGGCGAATGCATCTGAACCGATGCCGTTCGAAGCCGGTTCCACGACCGTTAAGGCGGCGGCTGCGGCAATAGCGGCATCAATCGCATTGCCGCCTTTTTGTAAAGCTTCAAGGCCGGCCTGGGCAGCTAACGGCTGTGAAGTGGCAACCATTCCTTTTTTGGCAAAAATGGTATTTCTGGTGGATACATAAGGATGATACAAGTAATCCAGGTTCATCATTTTCCCCCCTCGTATAAAATGCACTCTTTTTTCCTGTTCGCAAGTGTAGGCCTTGCCGGCTGCTCGTCCGCTCCGGTTTTCAGTCTGTCATCCGGGCTTTTCTCCTGCCTACCTTGCCATTTTCTTTATCCCTAAACCTATGCGCCGGCTGATTTTCATCCTTCTGCCGACGCCGCGTTCCTTTTCGGCTTGCGTTGTTTGCTTAAAAACCGCCCCCGGCTTTACCGGGCCCGTTTTGCATTCACCGGATGGGCCCACGCTGCAAAAGCACCCGCGGATTCACCGCGGGTGCTTGTTTCGTCCGTTCCTTATTTTGTTTCAATCAGCCCGTATTTGCCGTCTTTGCGGCGATATACGATGTTCGTATGATTTGTTTCCGCATCGGTGTAAATGAAGAAGTTATGGCCCAGAAGGTTCATTTGCAGCACTGCTTCTTCACTGTCCATCGGTTTTAAGTTAAAATGTTTGGTCCGCACAATTTGCAGTTCTGAGTCTTCTTCTTTCCTGGCTTGTTTTTCTTTAAGTCCGGTGTCCTGAGTAGTGAACAGTTCCCTCGTGCTTCCTTTTTCGCGCAGTTTCCGGTTTACTTTTGTTTTATGTTTGCGGATTTGCCGCTCCAATTTGTCAGCAATCAGGTCAATTGCCGCATACATATCCTCATTGGTTTCTTCCGCACGCAATACAACCTGCGGCATCGGAATCGTAATTTCCACTTTGGAAGTTTTATCCGGATTGACTTTAAGTTTTACATTGACGGAAGTGTCTGGCGTTTCTACGAAATACCGATCCAACTTGTTCACTTTTTTCTCAATATAATCCCGAATCGCCGGAGTTACCTCAATGTTTTCGCCACGAATGTTGTAGTTCATCATGTGGACCCCTCCTCATAACTGGCAGCCCCTTGCATACCGCGGTATGCTCGTACTTTCACTTTGAACAGTGAAAGCGCTGCCTTCTCTAATAATCTTACACTTATATATTTACACATTGCCTGTCTAAATTCCTTCTTTTTTGGCGAATTTTTCTTAGAAATATTTGTCATCCCCCTCCGATGGTGCTGTAAAAAGCAGTTTACACGGCTTTCCCTGAAAAAAAAAGAAGTTCTGCATTGATCAGAACTCCTATCTTTTCCGGTCATAAAACCTTCCATCATTTAACTGCAGGGACTGGTACGGATTAATATACTGCTTCATGGACGTTTTCTTTTTCGCAGCTTGTTGGATGTCGCTCCGGATGCCGGACAGCGTTTCCTGCATCAGGGGCTTCAATTGTTTGTCAAGATCCATGATTTTTCTTCCAAGCAATTGCGCTTCAGCGGAAAAAGGCGGTTTCATGGCAGCAAGCAGCGCGCCGCGTCGGTCAAGGAGCCGGTGGACGTTTTGGATCAAGGTATCCCTCGGCTGCTCTTTATGAAATTCCGAAAGCAGCGCTTCCGTTAGCTCCAGGCAGGCGGCTAGATCGCCCATCATACTTTGCCGCCTTGCCCGTATGTTTGCCGGCGGTTCGCCTGGATGACCTGCTTCCAGGTGTCGCGGAAACCCGTTACCAACTCTTCCGCTGTATCGAGTTTTGACATATCATTTTTCACATTGGCCTGGATCAGTTCGCGCAGGATAAAATCGTAAAGGGAAAGCATCTTTTCTGCATCTTCAAATTTGCCCGTATCGAGCGTCATCATCAATTCACGGATGATGTTTTGCGCTTTTTGGATGTTTTTATTTTTTTCTTCAAAATTTTTGTTTTCAATGGCTTTTTTCGCCAAATGGATAAACTTCAGGCAGCCATTGTACAGCATCAATGTCAGCTCGCCCGGCGATGCGGTTGCAATCGAGTTGTTCTGATACGCCTGGTATGGATTACGTGTTGCCATTTGCGGCCCCTCCTTTAACTATTGCTGACTGAAAAAGCTGGATAAATAAGTATATTGGCTGTTATATTTTTGGATCGCTTGCTCCATCGCTGTAAACTGCGCATAATAACGGTCTTCAAGCTTGTCCAGTTTGTCATTCATGTCACTAATTTTATCCGTCAAATCGTTGATGTTTTTCCCAATCGTGAACTGGGTGTTCACATAAGTGGACTTTCCGGCTTTGTCAACGATCGTGTTATACGTTTGATTGACGCTGTCGTACAGCCTTTGGACAATGCCTTTTTCCGATGTTGTGCTACCGGACGCGCGAAACAGGAGTTCAACCGAATCCGGATCGTTTTGGATCGCAGCCTTCAGCTTGTCTTCATCAATTTCCAGCTTGCCGCCTTCCAGCCAGTCGGAAGTTGTCGTGATGCCGATGCTTGATAATTGGCTGTATTCGGATGAAATATTGGCGTTATTTACTTTTGAATAAATCAATGACCGCATGTTCGACAGGGAACTTTTCAGCGTCATATCATTCCTTAAAAGGCCGCTTCTCGCTTTTTTATCCCATTGGTCCTGCTGCGTGTCCGTCAATTCCTTGCGTTGGTCGTCCGTAAGCGGCGCATAATCCGGGTAGCGGTCTTCATTCAGCTTCGACTGTACGGCATCAATCAGGCTGTTATACTGGTCCACAAAATCTTTGATGTTTTTGAAAATGGTGTCCGTATCGTTAGAGACCGTAACCGTGACGGGTGTATCAAATTTGCTTTTAAGGGTGTACGTTACGCCGTTGATGGCGAACGTGTTGGACGTACGTTCTGTTTCCAGGCCGTTCATCGTAAATTTTGCATTCTCACCGCCGGATTCTTTGCTGCCATTAAACTGCAATGTTTGATTTAAAAAATCATTGCCAGACCCGCCAATGATGATTTCATCACCGTCTTTGTTAAGGTCTCCAGTCGATTTTCTCGTGAGCGAAACCCTGTCCGCATTTGCGTCATAGTACATGCCGATCCCAAGTGTCGAATGGTTGTTTACATCTGCCATGACAGTATTTAAAGAATCCGTGCCATCAATATAAAAAGTCGCTTTATTTATACTTCCGTCTTCATTATAACTTCCGAGCGACATGGTGGCATATTTTGATGAATAAGTGACGGAAACTGTGTTGCTTTCTCCGCTTAATACAGATGAATCCGTAAACGTGATCAGGCCGGTTGAAGCATCCAGCGTACCGATCGGACTGCTTTTTCCTGTATCGGATTCTGCGTACAGTTTGTCGTTTTCGAGCACATAGTTTGTATTGTTGATTTTTAAGCTGAACGCCTGATCTCCGCCCGCATCCGTTGCGATCAAGCCATGCCCCAGCTGCATCGTTGCCGTACCCTGGGCCAATGTTTTTGTTTCTGTCACCGCCCCCGCGACATACTCCACATTGATGCTGGATCCCGAAGATACCGCACTGTCAAATGTCAACACGCCGCTTTCCGCATTATAAACGACATAATTGCCCTTTTCATTGTCAGGAATGTTGCTTTTATCATTTACAACCTGATAGGTCTTGCCATTGACCTTCACATTCATAGCATAATAGGTAATACCGTCCGTCGTTGTTGAAACAGGCGGATTGGACAGTTTGACCGATGCCGTCGCATCCCCGTCTCCTGAAAAAGACTGGGAGACCACGACCCCGTTGTTCCAAGTAATGCCGTTTAAAAAGTTCCCGGTCTGGCTGTAAAGGCTTGCGTCCGCTTTGATTTTGGCACCGGATTTGGAAATCGTTGTTGCCGTTTCAGATCCTGATCCGCTGATTTTTGTCGCAGCCGTTGCCAGTTGCGTAACGCTTTGGATGGTTGCTGATCCGAGTGCAGCATTATTTGCTGCAGTGGCCGTCACATTATTTTCGTTTGACGAAGTTGTCGTACGCACCCTGTACTTGGTTGTCAATTTCATGTTGGACAGCGTGGAGCGGAAGTCAAAATATTTTTGGTTCAGCGTCCGGTAGTCTTCTTCCTGCCACTCCAAAATTTGCTTTTGCTGCTGCAGTTTGACCAAAGGCTGTTTTGCCGCGGTCATCATTTTTTCGACAATGGAATCGATGTCCATGCCGCTCGCAAGCCCTGTGATTCTTTGTATGGATGTCATTCAATTCCCTCCTTATACCTTTTCATCGGCCAGAATCCCGACATGGTGCAGCATATCGGCATACGTATCCAAAATCCTTTTCGGCGGAATTTCTTTAATCACCTGGTCCGTCTTGTCGTCGACAATCGTAACATAATATTCTTTCAGCTGGTCATGAAATTGAAATTTTAAATGGGTGGATGATCCGGACAAGAAATGGTTCAGCTGGTCCACCGCTTTTTTCACTTTTTCTTTCGTTTCTTCATTGGCGGGAAGGCTTTGTTCCCTGTTTTCTTTTGTCACAATTGGCCTGGCCTGATCCGCCTCGGTTGCCTTTTGTGCCTGCGGTGTGCTGTTTGCAAGAGGCGGATGCGCAGCCTGCCACTGCGTCGCTCCAATCATAGCAAGTATCTCCTTATTTTCCGGCGTGTCCCGCCCCTTGTTTCATGGCGGAACAAAACCGCTTTTTTGTCTACTATTTGTATCGGATATTTCCAGCCGTTTTTAACATCCGCCGCTTTAAAATTTCACGTTGGCGAATGCCTTACTTGAGCCGCACGGGGGATGCAGCGCAAATTTTTGGGATAAAAGGCAGATACCCATACAGACACCGGTTTTTTCACATATGCTTTATCGTACAAAAAATAATGGGGTTGAGGAGGAAAAAACTTTGAATACAGATTATCAGGGAGTTCCTTATTATGAAACATTTCACCAGGAAGATGTAAGATTGCGGCCGTGGGGTTTCCGGCCATGGGGATTCCGGCCATGGGGATTCAGACCGTGGGGATTCGGTTTCGGCCCGTTCCTTGGAGGGTTTGCAGGCGGCCTAGCAACATCGGCATTGCTCGGACCGGCTTTTTACGGCGGATACGGCTTCCCGTACGGCTACGGGTTTTTCTGGTAGACTGGCGAAAGAGGCCGGCTTATCCCAATTTTGCCGGCCTCCATTAAAAAATAGAAAAACGGATCATTTGCTCGTTTGAATAAGCGATGATCGTAGGACCCAGGGGATGAGAAAAATCCGCTTTCATAAAATCGTTCGGCACCGGCTACATGCCGGTGTTTTTTCTCTTCGGCACTTTCTTCACGCACCACCCTACCGTTTACGCCCTCCTCGATACATAACGGTTTTCTTTTATCCAGAACCGGTACGGGTAATGTTTGGCTTCATCGGTGTTGTCGATCCCGATGCGCGGGCCGGTTTCGATTTGTTCCGGTTCGTATCCTTCCGCAATAAAGAGCGGGCGTTCGTAAAATACGCGCCCGTAGTCTTCCATTGTAATGCCGAGCGCTTTCGCCAATTTCCCCGGACCGTTTGTAAGCTGCTTTGCTTCCTTGACTTTCCGACGGGCAAACATCAGCTCCGTTCCCATAAAAGGTTCCAAGGCGCGGATCAGGATGGCTTCCGGAGTACCTTCCCGGCCGCTGACGACATTCACGAGGCAATGGGTATGCATTTGGTATGTATACACGTGGCCCGGGCCATGGTACATGATTTCCGTTCTTTTCGTCCGCCGGTTTCCATAACTGTGCGCGGCCCTGTCCGATGCACCCATGTATGCTTCCGTTTCGACAATAAAACCGGCCGCCGTTCCTTCTTCCGTCTCTTTGACGAGCAGGCAACCGAGAAGGGCACGTGCCAGCTCCAACGTATCTTTTTTAAAAAAATCCGCCGGTAAAGGCATAAGCAACGGGGTTTTTCTCACCTGAATGCCTCCTTTCTATCTGGGGCGCTACTTTCCGTACAGTCATGATACCCGGCAAAGGGCACTTTAACTCCATATCCTATAGTATCCAGCCAAAAAGCATCTTTCCGTGCAGTAAAGGATCTTTCATGCGCTTAAACATGCATTTTTCGACAGCGGTTTCGCCGAGCATAAGCGAAAACCGGAATGAACACTCTTTCTATGCAATGAACGTTTGACATCCCGAACGCTTCGAAGGCCCCTTTCTTCCCACCCATTCTGAAGCCGGAGACAAAAACATCTTTCCATTCAGCAATGGTTCCTTCGTATTTTTAAACATACCTTGCCACGATAACGGTTACGTGCAATACGAACGGAAACCGGAATGAAAATCTTTCCCATGAAATGGCAACAATGGATATCCCGCACGCTTTTAAAAAAACCCCCACCACCGATAACGGCTACGCTGCTGCGATTGCGGAATCCGGAACCAAACGCATCTTTCCATCCAGCAATGGTTCCTTCGTTTTAAAACCTATACACCGTTCCCTTATTATAAACCGAAATGGAAAAATGTTTTCCATTCAAAGCTTCCTTTGCACATTCAAAAAATGGATCTTCCCTGCCACGATAACGGTTACGTTACAGCAGTTACCAGAGACGGGGAAAAGGCATCCATCTCAATTCAATGATAACGATTGATATCCCTTTTTCCGCTTTGTTCGAGGCGTGCGACTAATGCGGTTAAAATGTATTTCACATAAGCCAGCACGCTCGAACGGCGCTCGCGGATGATGTTAAGCTGTTGGATAAAATCGAGTATACTTTCCCTGCTCATATTGCGGACAAGCAAATCGATTGCTTGCTCGATTGTCAATTCCCGGTGCCTGTCTTTGCTTGTCTGCACTTCAATCGATTCAAACGAATGCATGAAAGAGTGGAGAATTCCTCTGATTTGATTCTCACTCAACGGAATTTTTTTTAAATCTTCACTTGATGTTTTGCTCAATTTCAAACTCAAATCCTTTCTACACGACTATGCAGATGCCGGGCTGCACGCTCTGTATCTTTTTTTGCATTGCCACAGCAGCGCCCCCCCCTTCCCCCTTTATGCAATACGGATTTGAAACGATTAAAAACGGGATGATGAAAATTTTTCACATTTGCCTGTTTTATTATTATAACCGCAAAGGAAGGAAGCATTATAGAGCGTAAAACGGAAATGATACTTTCAGACTAGTTCTTGCCGAAAAATTATAATAAAGGCGGGCTCTCTTTGCCCGCCAGATTACATTATTGTTTCGTTTCTTTTACAGATTCATACATTTTTTGAAAACGGGCTTCCACTTTTGCAAAAATGGTGCCGTCCGGGAAGCGGTCTCCTGAAGTGCGTTCTGCTCCCGCGCTTTCGCCGGTTAAAATTTCAATCCCTTCCGAAATATGGCGAACAGCCCATATGTGGAATTGGCCGGTTTTTACGGCATCCACGACTTCATCATGCAGCATCAAATTGCAAATATTTTGCTGCGGAATAATGACGCCCTGGCGCCCTGTCAGCCCGCGATCTTTGCAAATGGCGAAAAAGCCTTCTATTTTTTCATTTACACCGCCGATCGGTTGAATCTCGCCCCACTGGTTCACTGAACCGGTAACGGCAATGCCCTGTTTGATCGGTACTCCGGCAAGCGATGAAAGAAGCACATACAATTCGGTACTGGAAGCGCTGTCCCCGTCAATAAGCGAATACGTCTGTTCAAATGTGATGCTTGCCGAAAGCGGGATCGGCTTGTTTTTTGCAAACATGCCGGATAAAAATCCGGTTAAAATGAGCAGCCCTTTGTTATGAATCTGTCCGCTTAAAGAGGTTTCCCGTTCAATGTTCATAATGCCGCTTTTCCCGACAAACGTTTGCGCCGTAATTTTTGTCGGAATGCCGAATGTTGCATCCCTTGTCCCCATCACAGCCAGGCCGTTAATTTGGCCCACCCGTTCACCGTCCGTATCCACCATAATCGTCCCGTTATGGATCATTTCACGGTATTGCTCGGAAATATGGTTCGTCCGGTTTGCCTGCTCTTCCAACGCTTTGCGGATATGATGGCTGTCTACAAAGGGGCTCCCTTCTTTTTTCGCCCAGTAACCCGATTCGACGAGGATTTTTGTCAGGTCCTGGAAACGCGCTGTCAGCTTTTCCTGTTCCTCGGCAAGGCGCGCACTGTGGTCAATGATTTTCGCAACAGCACGCCGGTGGAACGGGAGAAGATTTTTCCGATCCGCATAGCTTTTGATAAAATAAGCCATTTTCCTGCGGTTTTCCGCATCCCGCTTCATCACCGTGTCAAACTCGACTTTCACTTTAAACAGCTTATGGAAATCTTCATCCACCCTTGATAACAAATCGTATAAATAGTAAGACCCGATGATGATCACTTTGATATTGAGCGGGACGGGCTCAGGCTTAAGGCCGCTCGTCGGGAAAGCGCCCCTTTCGGCAAACGGGTCTTCAATCTGGATTTTCCCCGTTTGTAGCGCGCGTTTTAAAAGGGTCCATGCATACGGCTGTGAAAGCAGTTCAGCAGCCTGCAAAATCAAATAGCCCCCGTTTGCCAGATGGATTGCGCCCGGTTTGACGAGCGTAAAATTGGTTGTCCAGCTGCCGAACGCGCCGCGGTATTCGATTTTTCCGAATAAGTTTTGGTACGTCGGGTTCGTTTCATAGATGACAGGCGCACCCTGTCCGTTTTTATGGCTGACAAGGAGATTGACGGCATAGCGTTGGAGCTGCTGTTCTTTGCTGCCGGTTAACGCCTGGACGACGGCATTTCCTTCTTCCTGGTCGGTTAAAAACAGCGAAAAATGCTCGACAACATCATGGTTGTATTCTTCAAGATAGCGGAGAACTTTTGGAAAATCACGGTAAGCTTCTTTTAGCGGCTGGAACAGGCCTTCAATTGTAAAAGCAGCCGTCTCTTTATGAAAACGATCGAGATTTTTCCGGAGTTGTTCTTCAATTTTCCGGATCTGGTACACCGTTTCATTGATTTTTTCCTCAAGCTGTTTTTCCCGTTCTTTCAATTTTTCTTTGTTAGCATCGGAAAGCCGTTCGTATTCTTCTTTTTCCATCGGCCGGCCGAAAAAAAGCGGAAGGGTTTGAATGCCGGCCGGGGTCCGTTCCAATTTAAAATTCAACCCGTACGCAAACGTTTCCGTTTCTTTCCAAAGTGCCTCAACCTGGTTTTGCGATGCGTCAATGATATTCCGCTTCTTCTTTTCCGTTTCTTCATTTGAAAAAGTGGCGCGGAGTTCCCGTTCAATATCAATCAAAAGGGTTTCCATCTTGCGTTGAAAACGGAGACCACTTCCAGCCGGCAAATTGATGACAAGCGGCCGGTCCGGATTTTCAAAATTGTTGACATAACACCAGTCATCCGGCACAGGCTGTTCGGATGCGAGCTTTTCGACACTGTGTTGCGTATATGTCATTCTCCCCGTCCCGGACGGCCCGACGACGAATAAATTGTAACCGGACTGCTCGACAGACAAACCGAAATCCATCGCCTGTTCCGCCCGCTGTTGCCCGATCATTTCATTCGGCAGCGTTTCCAACTCATCTGTCGTTTCAAACGGAAACTCGTCCGGGTTGCATTCCGAACGTAAGGATGAGACAGGCACACGGTGTACGGATAAAACTGTTTCATATTCTTCCTGATTCATTGCAATCCCTCCCAATATAGGCAATGCTCTTCCTGTAGCATTTCGACATTTTTTTCGGAATTCCTGCAAAATGGTGGCATGTCAAAAAGTGAACATTTTTAAAACGGACTCTGTTGTGATCATTTTTCGCCGGCATTTCACCAGGTGACAGGAAAAGTCTGGTTTTTCCTAAAGCAGGAACATCCTGAAAACGAATTTTTTGGCATCCAGTGGCAGCATATTCAGAGCAAAAACGATTGCAGAGGGAAAACGCGCAAACATTGCGAAGAACCCGAGCATTTCGCGGGAAGAAAAACGCAGAGCAGCCGCAATCTTCCAGGACCAAATATCGAAACACGAAAAACTGCTCCGGTTCGATCCGGAGCAGCCCACTTCAGAAATTAGTAATCTTTCACAGGCGATTCCCTGAGCGGCGTGTTCTTCGCGCGCACTTTCGGGGCGACTGCGATTTGGTAGTATACAAGCAGAAAGACGAGCCAGAGAACACCGGCGAAAACGGAGATGCGGGTTAACGGTGAAATGGCAATCGCAATAAAAGCTAAAAGAAGCATGACCAGCCCGGCAATCGGCAAAACCGGCCAGAACGGCATTTTGTAATGAAAACTTGCGCCTTTGTCTTTGGATGCGGCCCGGTTCACAAGCTCCAGCACGAGGATCAGCGCCCAAATAAAAATAGCCGAAAAGGCGGAAGCACTCGTGATCCAAACATAGACAGTATCCGGCGCAAGATACGTGATGACGGTTCCAACCGACATGGCCACAGCAGTTGCAAACACGCCGGCGTACGGAATTCGCTGTTTGTTGAGTTTATTGAGGGAACGCGGGAGCAATCCTTCATTCGCCATACTGTAAAGCTGCCGGCTGCCACCGTAAACGCCGGTATTGCATGATGAGAGCCCGGAGAAAATAATGATCAGGTTCATCAGCGTTGCCGCAACCGGAATGCCAACTTGCGAGAAAAGAAGAACATACGGGCTGCCGTCATGCCCGGCCAGTTGCGTCCACGGATACGCGCACAGCATGATCAAAATGGATCCGATATAGAAAAAGGAAATCCGGTATGTAACACTTCTGAATGCTTTCGGCATCGACTGGCGCGGGTTGTCCGATTCTCCAGCTTCCACGGCGAGCGTTTCAATGCCGGCGTATCCCTGAATCACAATCGCAACCGCCTGGAAAACGCCGAACCACCCGGCCGGGAAAAACCCGCCGTGCGCCCAAAGATTCGAAAAGCCAACGATTTTTCCACCATTAAATAAACCGGTAAAAATCATCAGCGCGCCGAAAACCATAAAGGCGAGAATCACAAAGACTTTTAAAATCGCAAACACAAACTCAATCTCGCCAAAAATTTTTACAGCCAGTAAATTAGAAACTGTGAATAAAATGAGTGCCAAAAATCCTGGAATCCAGGCCGGAAAATGCGGAAACCAGAACTGGACCAGCTTTCCGATCGCGGCAAGCTCCGACATCACAGTCGCCACCCATAAAAACCACCACATGCCGCCTGAAACAAAGCCCATCCGCTCGCCGAACAAATCATGCGCATACTTGCTGAATGATCCGGCCACCGGTTTTTCAACCGTCATTTCCCCGAGCGCCCGCATGACAATGGCGACAACCAGGCCGGCCGCAATATACGCCGCCAAAACGCCCGTCCCGCCATCTTCACTGCCTGCGAAGCGCCGTAAAACAGACCGACGCCGATGACGCCCCCTAATGCCAAAAACTGAATATGCCGGTTTTTCAGCGACCGGCTTAAATGATTGCCCTGTTTTCTGTCATTCTCCATCCTTCCAACTCCATTCGCTTTTTTTGTCTGCATACCCTTTGCCCAACCGTTTAAACAAAACCGGCGGATGTTTCAGCTTCCAATCCTCGGGGTATACTAACGACAAAAAGGGAGTGAAACCATGTCCGATAAACAGTTGAAGAACGAAGAAGAAAATGAAAAGAAGAAAACGAAGAAGCTGGCTGACAAAACACTGACGGACGGGACAATGGATAGAAAGGAAAAGAAGGAGGAGTAAAATCTGAACTGATAAAAAATTTTGTTTTTTGTATTGACAGCCTAGCCTAAATCTTGTATAAATAATTTAACAACAAAAAACGTATAATCTCTATGGCTGGAGACGATGAGAAGCCATAGCCAAAAACATGACAAATGTTTTTTTTTGGCTATGGCTTTTATTTTTCGGCAGGATTATACGGAAAAGAAAGGGAGAGAAAAATGAGTTTTGAGCATTTAGACTCGCCATAGTTAAAGCGCTTCCAAAGGAAAGTCACACTTTTGTCTGCCGGCGGTACTTTTTTGGATGGCTTTGATTTAACGGTAATTGCTGTTGCCATGCCGCTGATCCTTGATCACTGGGAATTCGGGCCGGGCATGCAGGGACTGATTACTTCCTCAGCTGTCATTGGCTCTTTTATCGGAGCAATCTGGCTGGGGAATTTAACAGATAAGTATGGACGGAAAGCCATGTACGTGGTTGATTTGTTGGCATTTGTCGTTTTTGCGACACTTACGGCGTTTGCCCAGGCACCTTGGCAACTGGCCCTCTTCAGATTTTTACTTGGTATAGGGATCGGGGCAGACTATCCGATTTCCGCTACGCTTGTATCCGAATTCAGTGCGACGCAAAGCCGGGGAAGGCACAGTACATCACTCGGCGCCATGTGGTTTGTCGGAGCGGTTGTTGCCTATCTGGTTGGCATACTGCTTGTCCCACTCGGCGAAAATGCGTGGCGTTACATGTTACTTACTGGCGCCATTTTTGCTCTCATTGTCTTCTTTTTCCGTGTAACGCTTCCGGAATCACCACGATGGCTTACTGCAAGGGGGCGTGAAAAAGAAGCAGAAGAAATTATGCTGAAAATTACCGGACAGAAAGTCAAAATTCAGCCAAATATGAAGCCAAAACAAAAGATTAGCAGCCTTTTCACGAAAGGACTTTTCCGTCGCACTTTCTTTGTTTGCGGATTCTGGTTTTGCTATGCCGTTGCCTATTACGGAATTTCCATGTATACACCGACCATTCTAAAACCATTTACTCACGGATCGCAAATGATGGTATATATTGGTTCCGGAACGGTTAGTTTGTTGGGCTTAATCGGAGCAATTATCGGGATGAATTTGGTTGAAAGAATTGGCAGAAGGCCGTTGATCATTACTTCTTTTACCGGCTTATCCATTGCATTAATCATTTTAGCACTGAACCCTTCTCCGACAATGGCTTTTCTTGTCATCTTATTCAGTTTTGCCGTACTATTTGCCAACATGGGTGGCGGCATTCTTAATTTTGTATATCCAACTGAGTTATTTCCAACTGGCATTCGTGCAAGCGCTTCCGGATTGGCAACTGCCGTCAGCCGGATTGGTTCAATCATGGGCATTTTGGTATTCCCAAACCTTGTTGTGGCATGGGGTAACAGCAAAGCCCTCTGGTTTTTTGCCGCCGCCGGATTGCTGGGACTTCTTATCTCGGCTATTTTAGCACCGGAAACAAAAGGGAAAAACCTCGAACTTATTAATCAGGAATTTGATGAAAAAAATGCTGAAGCAGGAGGTAAAAATGGAAACTTGGCTTAGTATATGGTCAATCGGGCAGGAGAGCACGCTGGATGATTTTAAAATACTTCAAAAGGCCGGCTTTGACGGCGTTGAAATTTGGGCAGAGCATTTACGGGCAAAAGAAACCTTTGAATATGCCCGGCAAACTGGCTTAAGAACGAGCATTCATCTTCCATTCCATGATTTGAACATTGCCACGCCGGACACGATTATCTATGAAAGGGCGTTTCATGTATTAAATGAATGGATGGATATTTTAGCGGGATACGGAGGCAGCCATGCCGTTTTGCACGGTGGCTATGCCTGGTCCTCTGAAGAACGTGATGAAACGCTGTGTCGTGTTCAAAGCCGGCTCATGAAATTAAATGAAGCGGCACAAAAGCGGGGGATCGTGTTGTTGCTTGAAAATCTAATCCCTGACCGGTTAAATTACTGCCACCATGTTGCTTCTAGCTTAGAAGAGTGGACCGGCCTGCTTCAAGCCTGTAATTTGAAGGCATGCCTGGACACGGGACACCTGGCGATCATGGGAAATGAACTGGAAGAGACTGTAAAACAGCTTGGTGAATTGTTGGGAGAGATACATGTATCAGAAAATGACGGAAAAGCGGATTTGCATTTGCTGCCGGGGGAAGGGAACCATTATACAGAAAAACTGATTGATATTTTGACAAAGTATCAGTTTACAGGGCCGGTTGTATTCGAAATTAATCCTTATCAATATACTCTAAAAAATATAGCAGATAATATGGCAAAGTTTAGAGAAAAGCAAAAATAACACGGGCAGAGACTTTAGAAACCCCCAGCTGGTAGTAAACCTTTTTCAAGGTTTATTAAACTGGGGGATTTTTCTTTTACTGGGAGGGAAAGCAATTGAAAAAGGGATTTATTTTTGATTTGGACGGAACCATTTATCTCGACAACCAATTAATAAAAGGGAGTGCGGAAACGATTGACTTCTTGCGAAATCGGGGACACCATGTTGTTTTTTTTACCAATAAATCTATTGCCACCAGAACTGATTACGTAAAAAAATTGAACCATTTGGGGATCCGTACCTCACTTGAAGACATTATCAATTCAAACTATGTGACTGCAAGATTTTTAAAGCAAAAAATGAATCCATCAGAGCTTGCCTATGTGATCGGAGAAAAAGCTTTGTATGATGAATTAGAAAAAGAAGGAATTTTAATTACAGAGGATGCTAATCTCGCAAACTATATTGTACTGGGGTGGGATCGCCAGTTTACTTATGAAAAACTGAAGCAGGCATATATGGCATGGCGAAACAATCATGCTTTGATCATTGCCACCAATCCTGACCGTACATGCCCTACTGCAGAAGGACCGGTTCCGGATTGCGGTGCATTAATTGGAGCATTTGAAGGCGTGAGCGGCATCAAGATTGACCATATTATGGGAAAGCCCTCGAGGTTTGCTGCAGATCTTATTGTCAACCATATATTAAAGCTGAAGCCGGAACAATGCTATATTGTCGGTGACCGCCTCGAAACTGACATTCATATGGGAAATGTGTATGGCTTACATACCATTTTGGTTTTAACAGGGATCAGCACGCAACAAACGATCAAAACAACAGGGATACAACCGGAGTACATTCTTGAAAGTGTAAAAGAAATTATGCAAATGTCCGAGATTATGGACTGTAAAGCAGAAAGACGAGGTGCTTTGCATGATTGAATTTTTTCAGTTTGACAGCGAAATGCTCCTAAAACTCGTCATGTCTTCCATACTTGGATTGGCAATCGGGCTTGAACGGGAAATAAAAAGAAAACCACTCGGATTAAAAACAAGTCTTGTGATTTCAATTGTCAGCTGTTTATTGACGATTGTTTCCATCCAGTCTGCTTATTCGTTTCCGCAATCCGATTTTGTCCGTATTCAAATGGATCCTTTAAGGCTCGCTGCCCAGATTGTTTCCGGAATCGGATTTCTTGGGGCAGGCGTAATATTACGAAAAGAAGATGATACCATTTCTGGTTTAACAACGGCTGCCATGGTTTGGGGGGCAGCCGGTATTGGAATTGCCACCGGTTCAGGCTTTTATATGGAAGCAATTGCAGGGGTCGTACTGCTCATCATTAGCGTGGAGATCATTCCGGGATTGATGAAAAAAATTGGTTTTGAAAAGTTGTACGCAAAAGAGATTTCTCTCAATCTTATCTTACAGGACAGCCGTGATATCCAAAAAGTCATTCGCTCCTTAGAAAAACAAGATATGAAAATCATCCAAACCCATATTAAAGATCTGGAACATGCAGCATACCAGCTTGAATTGAAAATAAAAGTCAGAGAAAAAACAAGCATTGCTTATATTTATAGTGAAATCATTCAAATGAATGAAATCAAGCGTTCGGAAATCAGCGGATAAAAAAAGAAACGGCACAAAAGGCCGTTTCTTTTTTTATCAAATTAAATATCAAAATTCCAAAGTGAAGAATCCCCTGTTGAAATCGCCAGTGCGCCTGCCTCTAATCCTTGCAAAATATCCTCTTTTGATTCAATTAAACCACCGGCAATAATCGGAAATTTTACCTTTCTTGTCAGCTGGTCGATAATGTTTGGCATCAGACCGGGAAGCACTTCAATGGCATCAGGACTACAGGTTTTACTCGTGTCAATTCCCTTCTGGACAGCGGATTTATCAATGAGAAAGATGCGCTGAATGGTCATCAGTTTTTCATCTTTTGCATATTTAATTAAAGAATGTTTGGTGGTGATAATTCCGGTTGGCTTCCATTTTTGAGCGATAAATTTGACAGCACTCCTTGCATTGGACAACCCTTCAATAAAGTCCATATGTATAAAAATATGCTTTCCGGCCTTTCTTAACTGTTCAAGATAATCTGACGTATTCAGCAAATCCCCTGTTAAGAGAAACACAATATTAGCACGGCTCAAAGCTGCTTTTTCAATATCTTCTTCTTTCTTCACTGAAGCAATGACCTGCGATTGAACAAGATCAACAATATTCAAAATAATTACCCCCTTTTTATAATCATGCTATATGTACTTATTCCTTTAACCTTGCTGGAATTCCTTCATAAAAAACTCTCCTCAGCCGTCAATAGAAAGAATTGGCAAATACTTCTTACCCCGATTGTGTTCATGGTTTAACGATTTGGGGTGATTTCCATTCGTTATTTTAGCAAATGGCAAAGTGTCTTTTTCCCGTAGCCATTAAAAAAAGGAAAGCATATTTGCCCCAATGCTTTCCTCTTATTTCTATTTTTTCTTCTGGACTGTACTTATCTTTTATACGTGAGATCTTTACCGGTGTAAACAGGTTTTTTCACTTCAATCCAGCAGATGCCGGAAAAACGCCATACGCTTATCAAGAAGTATCATGAAGGGAATCAAATATACACAAAAATATAAAGGAGACCCCGGAAAAGGCCTCCTTTGTGAAATATAAAATTAACGCAACAATTGCAATACTTGCTGTGGTTGTTGATTGGCTTGAGCCAGCATAGCTTGAGCAGCCTGGGCAAGGATCGATTGCTTTGTTTGTTCAGACATTTCTTTCGCCATGTCAACGTCACGAATACGCGATTCAGCAGAAGTCAGGTTTTCTGACGAAGTTGTCAGGTTGTTAACTGTATGGTCTAAACGGTTTTCAAAAGCACCAAGTTTGCCTCTTTCAGCCGATACTTTTTGAATAGCATTGTCAATGACTTTAATCGCTGCATTTGCCTGTGTCTGCGTCGACACTTGCAATCCGCTGACACCTAAGGCTTGGGCACGCATATCATTGATGTCTACTTGTAAATTTTGTCCTCCGTTTGCCCCAATTAAGAAAGTTGCAGAACCGTCGGAACGGACATCTGCTGCTGCTTGCGTTTCTTTAAAAGAAGAAAGGGCGTTGGTTGCAGCTGTTCTGACATTCCCATTTTGGTCTTGGACGGTAATCGTGATGCCTTCAATCGCATCAGCCGTTCCTGCTGCAGCAGCTGCTAATTTCAGAGAGCCGTCTGTGTTAGCAGTAAGTGTTCCCCCTAAATTCGTTCCAATATCCGATAATTTAGTATCAGCTGCCACAGTTACACTATTTGTTGTTGTCGTTCCATTTTTGACATAAGTGACAGTGACTTTGTCCCCAGCCGTAATGCCTAGTGAATTGCCGTCCTTATCTGTAAGATCGGTAAGCAAAGTATCTGTTGTTGCAGCCGCATTCCCATTTCCTTTATCCTTAAAAATGCCGCTTGTATTTTCATTTGCCACAGCAGTCGTAACAGCTTTACCCATTGAACCGTCTAACAGATTTTTTGTGTTAAACTGGGTTGTATTGCCAATCCGGTCAATTTCGCTTTCCAACTGTGACATTTCACTTTGAATGTTTTGCCGGTCATCATCCGTATTTGTATCGTTAGATGATTGTACCGCTAATTCCCGCATACGTTGTAAAATATCATGCGTTTCATTCAGTGCGCCTTCAGCCGTTTGGAGCAAGGAAGTGGCATCCTGCGAATTTTTTGTTGCCTGGTCGAGGCCACGAATTTGCGAACGCATTTTTTCGGAAATGGCAAGGCCTGCTGCATCATCAGCAGCACCGTTGATACGAAGCCCCGAAGACAGTTTTTGCATTGCTTTCGATTGTGCGTTTGTCGCAGCATTTAAGTGGTTCAACGTGTTTAACGCTGCAATGTTGTGATTGATAATCATCTGTTTTTCCTCCTTGAATGTTGTGCACCCACATCCTTGTGGGCGAAATTTATCAACGGGGTTCGAGGTCGGCCGCCCTGTTCCCCCGCTCACTTTATATATCGGATAGCAGGACTTTTGATTTAATAGTTTTGCTGAATTTTTTTCTTTTCTTTCCTGTGGAGGTGGTGTGGGGGGACTGGGGGGAGAGCTGATGTATTGTGGTTATCCGGTGTTTGCAGTAACAGGCACCAAAACAGCAAAATTTCTTTTACTGTTTTGGTGCCTGTTACTGGTTATACCCTACCTCCCACAGCACTTCTTATATTTCTTCCCACTGCCACAGGGACATGGATCGTTTCGGCCGATTTTTCTGGTTGTTACAGGTTTGTTGTTTTCTTTTTTCAACGGGAGGGGATGCAGCGCCTCTTTTTCCTCCTTAAATATTTCGCTTGGCATATAGCCCTTTAAAATCCATTGTCTTGTATGATTATTTAATTGAATTAAAATGTTCATCATCGCTTCTGCAGTTTTGAAGTCGGCGATTTCAACCTGGGTTTGCATGAATTCAAGAAGATTGTTTGTTGATTCGCCCACTTTGATGGCAAAGATACATTCCATGATGATTTGGTCGGTTTCTTTACGGGTAATCCGATAATTGTCAAGAAGGAAGCGCCTGAATGATTTGGTGATTTTATTTTCCGGAACATAGTCAGGTGCGCCTGCTTGGAGTAACTGTGCTTTCGTAAAAGGATAGTAATCCAGGTCTTTTCTGCTGTCCTGCTCTTCTTTAATTTTAAAAGGATCAAATACACGTTGATGTATCAGGCCCTGATATTCCAAGCAAACCACTTTATAAAAATCGTCAGCCTGCCTCATCACGTTGAAAAACTCGATTGGACGAACCGGCTTTTTTGTATATTGTTCGATTTTTTCCAGCATGGTTTGGGAATTCAACACACCATAATAATACAGCATGCCTTGTGTGAGGCGAATCCATTCGGTGTTCCTTTTTAGAATGGATCTCACTTTCATGTCACCTTCTAGTGAAGACAGCGGCTCGATTAAATCTGCCGGCAGAGCGAGTACTTTTTCTCCCTTGTACGTCCCCGTGAAGATAAACCCAAGTGATTGTAAAAACTTGATTTGATAGGTTTCCATGGCAGGAGCAAATATAAAGCCCCCATTGTGGATCATGTTTTGAATCAAGCGAAATAAATGCTCATCTAATTGGCAGAGAATGATTTTCATGAGTATCGGAATATGTTCTTCTAGTACAGCCGTTAAATCCGCTTTTTTTAAGCTGCTTGCATTGCGGATGTTCAACCGTTTTCTGATTTCGTGTAACTCATCTTTTGTATATCGCAAAAGCCCGGCATGCAATGAGAAAGGAAGGGAAATCTCAGACCAAATTTTTTTTGCTTCCTTCTCCCTCATTTTTTCCGTCTCATCATGAATGGTTTCTAATGCTTGCAATAATATTTGTTCATCCGTACGATTATGTTTCAAAGTCGTCACCTCTATCATAACTGTATTATAAATCGATCCCGGGATCAAACACCAAGTGAAAAAGGACTGGCACCGCGTTAAGAATTTAAAAGTGGTGTCAGTCCTTTTTTGAGATGTCTGTAAAAAATGGAATGATGTGATGAAGTTTATGGACTTTCTATAAAATTGTCTTTTTCCATCTCATTCGGGATATCGTCATCCTGATACAAAAGCTTGCCATTTTTTAAGATTTCACTTTTCAATTGTTGAGAGGCATCTTCAAACTTAATGATGTCTAAGGAAAGTAAAGTATCCAGCTCGTCTTCCAAGTCCAAAGCAAACAATACCCATTCTTCTTTTGACATTTCCGGCGCCACAATGGCTAAATCAATATCAGACCGGTCTGTGTTATCTCCGACCGCTCTCGAGCCGAAAAGGATAATTTTCTTTACCTTTTCTGTTGAAAGGCCGATTTGAACGAGCTGGTTTTGAATTTTTTTATCCATCATTCTTCTTCTCGCTCCCACTGTCTTTCTTGGATTGGGCAAGCAGGTGGAGCAGGCCTTCGATATTTTTTGCGGCATTCGCGTTTTCTTCCTGTATGTCCAAGTACACTTCTTTCCGGTGAATTTCAACATGTTTTGGGGCGTTGATGCCGATTTTGACCTGGTCGCCATGGATCGCGGCGATAGTGATTTCAATGTCATCGCCGATTTGGATCGACTCGCCTTTTTTCCGCGATAAAATCAGCATCTTCTCACCCCTTTTCCTTGTCCGGCCCGTCCGCAAAGAGCGGGTGCCTTGTGTGGTAATGCCGGTCGTTTAAAATCAGTTGTTTCGCCTTATGATTCTTTTCGTTCATAATGAGCGGGGCCTGCAAATTGGCTGTTGTTTCCGAAAACGGATCACGGACCGTCAAAATGGCATAAACCCGCACATCTTCCTCTTTTTCAATCGACAGCTGTTCAAGCGTGGCATCATCAATGTTAAATTCATAATCTCGGAAAAACAAAAACGGGCTTGTGACGACAAAAGCGACATAGGGTGACGCCGTTGACTGGAGGACCATGTAAATGCCGTCGTCCAAAAGCGGCAGCAAAACAAAGGATTTCTCATCCGGAAATCCCGGAATCCCGCCTTCAAAATGCCATATAGCTGCATCCTCTATTTCCACTTCACCGTGGTATTTTGTTTGAAGCTTCATCATGTTTAGTGAGGGGTCCCCGACTTTTGCTGCCGGGGAAAACCGCCTTCTCTCCTTTCGATGGGCATATTCTTTTGCGTTTTCTAAACCTTTGGGGGGGCATGCATGTTTCTGCTGCTAACCGGCGTTCCGCTCCTGCCCCGCCCGGTTCAAAAACATTCAGATAAAAAAACGGCACCACCTGGCAAAGCAGGGTGGTGTCCCCGTATTATTTCAAAAAGTCGAGCAATGTCGGCTGGATCACTTGTGCGCCGACTTTTAACGCAGCAATATAGGCGCCGGATGCAACGGAAAAGTCCGTGTACGCCTTATCGATATCCACATCTTCGTTTCCGGCCATGATCTTCGTTGCCGTTGTTTCCTGCTGGGTGACGCGGTCTTTCATCAAATCAAGGCGGTTGCTCCGCGCCCCGGCCTGCGACAGTTCGCTCAGCACATTGTCAATATGGCCGTCAATTTTGCCCAAATAGCTGTCAAAGCCGCTTGCCGATGTGCCGGATTTTAAATCGCTGATTAAATGGTTCAGGTCTTTAAACAGATCATCAGAAAAAGCATTTGCTCCGTTCGCATTGACTTGCAGATAAATGCCATTTGACAGTTCGATTTTTACCGGATTGGTGTTCATGCCGAGGCTGGTTGAGCCGTCAAACGTGCTGATATCGCCACTGATCGGCTTCTCCGTCGTCCGGGTGCCGTTAAAAATATATTTGTCATTGACTTTCGTATTGGCAATATTGACAAGCTGATCGCGAAGTTGTTCCACTTCATCGGCGATCGACTGCCTGTCAGTCGGAGTCTTCGTGTCCGTTGCCCCTTCCACTGTCAGTTCCCGGATCCGCTGCAACACCTGATTGGCTTCATCAAGAGCGTCATTTGTCGATTCAATCCAAGTGCTGGCTTCCGCGAAGTTGTCTTCGTATTGCTTCACCTGGGCGACGGTTCTCCGGTAGGAAATGCCTTTCATCGCGGACAGCGGGTCATCCGAAAGTTTGTTGATCTTTTTGCCGGAAGACAGCTGTTCCTGGTATTTCGCGAGTTTACTATAGCTTGTGTTTAAATTGTTTAAGAAATTATTGGCGAGCATCGATTGGGTTACACGCATCGTTTTTCACCTGCCTATCTGCCTACAACACCCATGCCGTTGATGATTTTATCGAGCATTTCGTCTGTCATAGTAATCATCCTTGCTGCAGCATTATAGGCTTGTTGGTATTTGATCATATTGGTTAATTCCTCATCAACCGATACCGAGCTGACGGACTTCCGGTTCATATCCACCGAATCCAAAAGGGAAGCGGTATTTGTCTGCATATTGCCTGCCTGTTCGGCATCAACCCCGAGCTTTCCAATGAGGCCTTCGTAATTGCTGGTGATGGTGCCGGATGCAAGCGGCAGACCGAGTGCCGCAATGTTAAGCCTGCCACTGATCCCTTCAAGCTGCACGGATTGGCTGCTTAAATCAAAGGTAACCACATTTGCAAGATTAATGGCATTCAGCCCGTCGCCGGAATCGCCATTTGAAGAGGCGGCGATTTTGTCGTATGTAAGGCTGCTGTTGACGGCAATTTGACCCGCGGCCCCTTTGTAGTCCGTTAAGGTACCGAACGTAAAAAAGGCAGTCCCGGCATTCCCTTTAAGGTCTGTCCCTTTTTCGTGGACAGCATTTAATACGTTTCCGAATGTGTAGGCGAGTTTGTCCAGGCTGTCGAGCAAACTCGGATAAGCCCCTGCTTCCACTGTGCCGTTTGCGCCGGCATACTGATAACCGTAGCTGTCAATCAGTCCCAACAGTTTGCCTTGCGGGAACGTGACCTTGCCGGTTGTATCCGCGACAGCAAAATTTTTCCCGCCGATTGTGATGCCGGTCATTTCCCCGTTTGCCGGTGGGCCGTCGAGGATACCGTCGCCGTTGCTGTCGGTTCCCCCTTGTACTTCAACTGCATTGTAATTTGAACCTTGGACAAGGTATACGCTTGTGCCATCCGCAGCGGTCATTTTAATGTTGTAAATGCCGTCCGCGTTTGCTTTTGGATTTCCCCCGCTTTTTTGTACTTCGACGGTGACGTTCAAATAACTGGACAACTTATCGACAAGGCTGTCCCTTTTGTCATACAAGTCGTTTGGCAAATAACCGTTCGGCTCAAGTTCAGCGATCTGTTTATTTAAGTCACTGATTTGCTTTAAAGTGGAATTGATATCGTTGACCGATACGCTGATTTCGCTGCCGACATCCGTTTTGTACTGGGAAAGCGTGCTGTTTAAATAGTGGAATGTATCCGTCAGCGTCTGCCCGCGTTCCAAAACAACCGAGCGAGCAGATACGTCTTCTGGATTCGTGCTTAAGTCCTGAAGGGATTCCCAGAACGCTTCCATTGTGTTGGACAAACTGCTTTTCGTTCCCGTTTCATCCATGACGGCTTCCATTTTGCTTAATGCACCAGATTTGGCTGACCAGTAACCCGCTGCACTGTTGTTTTCCCGGTATTGGACATCGAGATACTTGTCGCGGATCCGCTGCACTTCGCCCGCTTCCACCCCTGTCCCGAGCTGTCCGGCGATGGCCGGGCGGTTCATCGAAGCAGCGGGGTACGGATCTGACGCCTGCAAGTTTACCCGCTGCCTTGTGTAGCCATCGGTATTGGCATTGGCCACGTTCTGCCCGACGGTGTACAGGGCATTCTGTTGGGCCGTCAAAGCCCGTTTTGCTGTTTCTAATCCAAAGAAAGTGGACACCTTGCTTCTCCTCCGTATTCTTTCAGGCTTTTGAGTCGAACCGCGGCATGGCGGCCGCCGCTTTTTGCCCGGACGGCGGCCCGTATGTGGTGGGTTCATTTTTCGGATAAATCAGATCCAGCATGAATTGGGTAAATTGAAGGGAATGATAAAGGAGCATCTGGTTCAGCTCATTTTGCTGTTTCAGCTTCTTTGTGATGCCAATCAGGCTGTCCCTCAATGTTTCGAGCTGGGACCGTGCTTCCCCCGATACGGCCGCGATGCAGTCCGACAGCGTCCCATTGCCGCCGGTAAGCGTCTTTGCCAGCGTTTCCCGTTCCTGTTCAAGTGCGCCGATTGCACGGATATGGGCCTGTTCTTCCTGCGTAATTTTTTGCAGCCGTTCTATCTCCTGCTTTTTCACCGCTTCGGTTTTTTCGGTGGCAAGGATAAACAGGCTTTCATGGAGCTTCTGCAATTTTTCAAGACATCGGATCAATTTTTCCGCAGCCATTTACGCCCCTCCTTACTTGCCTGTAAAATATTTCAAAATGCCTTCAGCGGTTTTTTCCGCATCCGGCTGATAGGTTCCGTGCTGTACCTGTTGTTTTAAAGCCTCAATTTTCCGGCTCCGTTCCTGCTCAAACTGGGACGTTTTTTGCAACTGTTTCGCTTCTGAAGAAATTTCCACTTTATCCGTTTTCCGGGTGCTGGAGGCGGTTTGCTGCACATCCCGCCTGGCTTGCTGCTGATACGGATTGATCCCTGAAGTATTGACCGGATTGATTTTCATTCGGCTCACCCCTTTTTCAAACAGTATCCGTTCCATTATGTTTATTATATCGGATAAAGCTGCGCAATGTTTACTTGATGTGATAAGTCTTTTTCCTTATTTCTTCCTGCCGTTTCTTTTCTTTTTCAAAACGTTCAAGATCTTTTGCAATCGTTTTTGCACATTCTTCGCATAACTTTCCGGACTGGATTAATTTTCCGCAACGGTCGCAAGGATATGCCAGATTCGGAAAATGCGCAATCAAAAGCCGGCCGCTCCGCACCCATTTGAAAACCAGTTTTTCCGGGACATTGTTTTTTTCAACAATTGTCTCGATTGTTGCCGCACGGTTTTCGCGTTTCCGCAAGAATTGAAAAACCCGTTCAAATGCAGCTTCTTCCTCGCGATAACAGTCTTCACACACATCGCGGACGGAATTTTTGACATATAATTTACCGCAATTCGGGCAGTTTGCCAACTCCGCCATTCGGCCCGCCTCCTTTTCCGGCACATTTGTCTTCTATCTTCTATATCGGCAGAAATTTCGTTGTGTTTAACTTCTCGCCACAGTTAACGATACAATTTTTCGGGCGCCCGCTTCACGCAACACTTTTGCTGCATGGCGGACGGTTGAACCCGTCGTGTAGATATCATCCACCAGTAAAACGGAACGGCCTTCGATTGAAACTTCTTTTTCCATATAAAAAGTTTGGGCTTGATGAATGCGGTCAGCCCGTGTTTTTTTCGATTGCTTTTCAGCGTGGACGCGGTGAAGAATGTTTGCCGTTTCGAGCCCGGCAGCACGGGCGAGCGCCTCCGCCTGGTTAAAAAGCCGTTCGGAAAGGCGCTCCGGGCTGAGTGGGACCGGCACGATGCAGTCAAATGTGCGGGACTTAAGCACCTCTTTGATGCCATCCGCAAAAATGGCGGCAAGCGCATAATCCCCGCGAAATTTGAAACGGGTAAAAATTTCTTTACAAAAATCGTTGTACGTATAAAGCGAAATGTTTTCATCCAGCACGCCCGCCCATTCCGGGTCTTGTTCCCATCTGGCACAGTCAAGACACAGAGCTCCCTCCACATAAGAAGCATCCAACTTGGCCAGGGGTCGGGAACATTTCGGGCAGACAGGCGGTGTAATTTTTTCAAGCTGCGCGCGGCAATCTTCGCAAAGAAGTGGTCCGGGCTGCGGAAAAATCAGCGTGCGCCAGGACAGTTTATGGGTAAGCGGCTGATGGCAGAACAGGCAATATTCATGCATCGAGCAACCCCCGCTTTCCCGCTTCTTCATTCATGGAGAGAATATGGCGCTGTGCTTTCACCATCGCATTTGATTTTCCGTAATGGAAAAACGTCACGTCCCCACTTGGGAAATCGGCGCTTCTTCCGGCTCGGCCCGCGATCTGGACGAGGGCAGCTTCCGTAAAGATAGCATCTTCCGCCCCGACGACACAGACATCAATATTCGGAAACGTGACGCCGCGTTCAAGAATGGTCGTTGTTAGCAAAAGCGGCGTTTTGCCGGCGCGCATCCTTTCCACTTTTTCTTTCCGATCCGGGTCTTCTGCGTGCACCGATTCAATCGCTGGATGCAGCTGTTTAAAAACCGGCTCTGCTTTTTTCATGAGGCGGATGTTCGGGAGAAAAAGAAGCGCCTGTTTTCCGGATTCAAGCCTCTTTTTTACCCATGCTTCAACCGGAACCGGGAGCTTGCCTTTCTCAAACTTTTTTCGCCAGTTGCCTGCCCATTTGAATACAGGAACAGGGAGGGGCTTGCGGTGATAGCGGGCCGGGATCGTGACAAACGGGCGCTTACCTGTCTTGCATTCAAGCTGCCATGTTTCACTTGGTGTTGCGGTAAGATAAATGCGGGCGCAGCGGTCTTTTGCCGCTTTTTGAACGGCGCACTGCAGCGTTTCATCGAAAGTATACGGAAAAGCGTCCACTTCATCTACAATCACGACATCAAAGGCGGATGCAAAGCGGTACAGCTGGTGGGTAGTGGAGATGACGAGCTGCGCCCATTTATGGCGGTCAGGGCTGCCGCCGTAGAGCGCGGCAATCGGAATATCCGGGAAAACGCGGCGGAAGCGGGGGGCAAGTTCAAGGACGACATCTGTTCTGGGGGTTGCGATGCAGACGCGTTCGCCGTTTGCAAGCGCCGCTTCAATCCCTTTGAAAACGATCTCTGTCTTCCCTGATCCGCAAACAGCCCAAATCAAGAGCTCGTTTTTTTGAAGAATGGCTGCTTTAACCGCTTCGGATGCAGCCTGCTGCCCTTCAGAAAGGGTGCCATCCCAATGGAGCGGGTGCCTGGGCGAGTGGAATGCGGGCGCAGGGCCTGCCCATATGATAAGCGGCTTGCATGCGGTGACCCGCCCCATCATCAGGCAGTTCCGGCAATAAATGCTCGTTTTCCCGCAGTGGGCGCAAGGGAATTCGGCAAAAAGATGCGGCGCGCGGTTGCCGCAGCGCAAGCAGACACAGTGCGGGAATTCGCCCTGTATCGCCGGCTCAGCGCGGATCCAGCCTTGTTTAAAGTGCTGATCAAGCAGTTCCGGTGAAAAAGGGATTTCCGGTTCGAACAGGATCCGTCCGGCGAGGTGGCGTTGAAGCTGTTCGGAGAAAACAGAAGGCAAACTGATCACTCCTTTGTTTTAATCGCGGGGGTGGGAAAATGGGGGCAGCCCGGTTCTAACGGATTTGGGAAAATGGCAGGCAAAGGACCGTATGGATAATGGAGTGCAACCGCCTTTTCGCTTATTCAATCGCGGATTGGCTGTCCGGCGGGTTTTTGGACTTGTCCCAAGAGGTAAAATCCTCCAAAGTGATTGACTGTCCGGCGGGTTTCAAGACTTGTCCTCGGGCGTGTTATGCCAAGTTTGTCCCGGATGATCCCATCATGCCGGGCTGTTCCAGCGATTTGGAACAGCCTGGCTCTTATTTCAGCATCCAGGCGATGCCGATCGCGCCTTCACCAAGGTGGGTCGCGATGACCGGGCCGAAGTAGCTGATCGAAAAGTCGACGGTTGGAAAGCGTTTTTCCAATTCATCTTTGATCTCAAGCGCCTGTTCTTCCCGATTGGCATGAATGATGGAGCTTTTTAGTGGCAAGCCTTTGGCGGCATCCTCGCCGAGCAGGTCAAAAATCCGGTTGAGCGCTTTTTTCTGGGTGCGGATTTTTTCAAACGGGACAATTTCATCATCAACAAAAGTTAATAGCGGCTTGATTTTTAACAGGCTGCCGATAACGGCCTGCGATCCGGACAGCCTTCCGCCGCGCTGAAGGTGGGTGAGATCATCGACCATGAAGTAGGCTTTCGTGGATGCTTTTAATTCATCGAGGCGGGCGAGGATGTCTTCCGGTTCTTTTCCGGCAAGCGCCATTTTCGCCGCATCAATCGCGTAAAATCCCTGTGCCATGCAGCTCCAGCCGGAATTGTAAGGGTACACTTTTATCCCTTCCACCATCCCGGATGCGGTTACGGCACCCTGGTATGTCCCGCTGATTTTTTTGGACAAGTGGATGCTGATGACGGCATCGTAGTCTTTGGCAAGCTGTTCAAACAGTTCGACAAACTGGCCGATTGACGGCTGCGAGGATGTTGGAAGCTCGTCCGCCATGCGCATTTTTTCAAAAAACACATCTGCTGTAATGTCAACTTCTTCGCGGTATTCTTCCTGCCCGAAAATCACATTCAATGGAATCATGTAAATCGAATATTTTTCGCGTACTTCTTTTGGAATATAAGCGGTACTGTCGGTCACAATGGCCGTCCTCATTTTTCCATCTCCCTTCCGCTTTCCTATTTTTATTTTATAGAATCAGGAACCATTTGTCAGCCGTCTTCTTTTTGCAATATGGAAATCTGTTTTGTGGCTGGTGTTTTTTGCCAAATCCCCCAATTCTCCTGCAAGTGTGTAAAATGCTATTTCAATCCTGCCGTAGATTCCCTTCACTGCAAAAATTTCCTTTTCACTTCAAGATTTCGCAAATGATACAAAATTGTAAATAATACCAGGTCCGGAAGCCAAAAAAGGAAGAATCCGTATGGTTCAGCATACAATCATTCACTTGATGGCGCTTTCTTTAACGGAAAAATAAATCTTTTCCAGAAAACGTTCGTGTTTTCGCCTTTTTCAAAACTTAATTTTCTGTTTTATCTGTCCTTTACAAATCATGTCATATTTTGTAGAATGTCTAAGGTAACTCAAATGGTGCATGCAACTCAGAGACAAAAGGTGTATCGTTCAGATTTAAAATATTTGAAAATTCTCCGTTGGCAAAATTATTGGATCACATCTTCATCACTGGGTTGGCTGCAAATAGAAGGAGATTTTCGACATGGAATTATTCAGGAAAAAATCAATGGATTACATGCTTAAGCAGGCCCGCGGAAAAAAGAGCCTGCAAAAAGCCCTTGGCCCCTTTGATTTGACCATGCTTGGCGTGGGGGCGGTCATCGGAACAGGCATTTTTGTTTTGACCGGTATTGTTGCTGCGCAGGCGGCAGGCCCGGCAATCATTCTGTCCTTTATTTTTTCAGGGATTGCCTGTGCGTTAACAGCTTTATGCTATGCTGAATTCGCTTCTATGATCCCTGCTTCAGGAAGTGCGTACACTTATAGTTATGCAACGTTTGGCGAGTTGTTTGCCTGGGTGCTCGGATGGGACTTAATTCTCGAATACGGCCTGGCCTGTTCAGTTGTAGCGAGCGGCTGGTCCGCCTATTTCCAGGATCTGGTACGCGGATTTGGCATCCATTTGCCGCAGGCTTTAAGCGGCGCTTATAATCCGGCCAAAGGTTCGTATATTGACCTGATGGCTGTAGTGATCGTGTTCTTCCTGTCTGCTGTATTGCTGACCGGCGTGAAGGAATCGAGCAAAATCAATAATGTCATGGTCTGTATTAAAATCGGCGTCATTCTTTTATTCCTCGCTGTCGGCATTTTTTATGTCAAACCAGCGAACTGGACGCCATTTATGCCTTATGGCTTTAGCGGCATCATTAAAGGGGCGGCAACCGCATTCCTCGCTTATATCGGATTTGATGCCGTTTCGTCTGCGGCTGAAGAGGTCCGCAACCCACAGCGGGATATGCCGATCGGAATTATTTCTTCTCTTGCGATTTGCATTGTCCTTTATGTCGCTGTATCTGCAGTGCTGACCGGGATGATTCCGTATGCCAAGCTGAATGTCGGCGATCCGGTTGCGTTTGCGCTCCGGGTTGTCCATCAGAATTGGGTGGCAGGCTTTGTTTCACTCGGTGCAATTCTTGGCATTACAACCGTTCTCTTTGTCATGATGTACGGGCAGACGCGCCTTTTCTTTGCGATCAGCCGCGACGGTCTGCTTCCAAAATCGATCTCAAAACTGACGGAAAAGACAAAAACGCCGACAAGAAGCATCATCTTGACATGGCTGATGGCAACGGTTTTCTCAGCCGTTGTCCCGCTGAACCAGCTTGCAGAATTGACCAATATCGGCACTTTGTTTGCTTTTATTGTTGTCTCGATCAGTGTCATTGTGCTCAGAAAAACACGGCCGGACATCCCGCGCAGTTTTAAAACGCCGTTCGTCCCGGTTATTCCGGTGCTGGCAGTAATCGCGTGTGGTTATTTAATGGTCCACCTTTCGAAAGTGACCTGGATTGGCTTTCTCATATGGTTCATCATCGGGCTTGCCATTTATTTCGGATACGGGTACCGGCACAGTGAACTCGGGCATTGGAAAGATGACAGAACACCGGCTGATCCGGTTAAAAATTGAAATAGGGAGACAACAGGAACACCTGCCCAGCGGACAAAAGAACGCCTGCATGGCAATGCCGGGCAGGTATCCGGACAGGCTTACAAATAGAAGAACAGCGGCTTATGGGCGCCTCAAAAAGCATTGCTGCCCCGGCTTGGCCGCATAATGGAAAATTGAAGCAGACATAAAGCCAAAAAAAAAGATTCCCGGGTGCACGCGTACGCCCGGGAATCTTTTTCTATCCTGAAAATTGCACTTGATGATTTTCATTTCTGCGCCGGTGTTGAAAGCCTTGGCATACACAAGTGTACGGCCAAGGCCTTGTTTTAGCGGACTTCAACCCACCCGTTTTTAATGGCGGTCACAACCGCCTGGGTACGGTCTTTCACTTTTAATTTTTGCAAAATATTGCTTACATGGTTTTTCACTGTTTTTTCACTTATGTATAAAGCATCTCCGATCGCCCGGTTGCTTTTTCCGTCCGCGAGCAGCTGCAGAACCTCGCATTCGCGCGGCGTGAGCAAATGTAGCGGCGGGACAACTGCCGGTGGCTGCTGGTAGGCGCCCCCCGGTGTATAGCGGTTCGACAATTTGCGGAACTCCTCCACGAGATTGTGGGTGATTTTCGGGTGCAGGTAACTGCCGCCTTCAGCAACTACCTTTACGGCTTCAATCAGCGCATCGGAATCCATTTCTTTCAGCAAATAACCGGTTGCGCCTGATTTTAATGCATGTGTGACATACGATTCATCATCGTGAATGGAAAGAATAATAATTTTTGTTTCCGGATATGCCTCGATCAGCTTTCTTGTTGCCTCTACCCCGTTTTGGTGTGGCATATTGATATCCATCAGAACAACATCCGGATGGTATTTTTCAATAATGTCCAGCGCCTCTTCGCCGTCTTCACCCTCGGCTACCACTTCAAATGTTTTTTCAAATTCCAAAATCCGCTTGACGCCCTCTCGGAACAACTGGTGGTCGTCAATAATCGCAATTTTTACCGTCATGGTCACCTTTTCTCCTTTTCCAAGTCTAATTGCATCGGGATTTGGATAATCACCAATGTTCCCGCTCCTATTTTTGAATGAATGGAAATTTCACCATTTAAAAGGCTGACGCGTTCTCTCATGCCGACAATCCCGAAAGCCCCTTCGCGGATTCTGCGGATATCAAAACCGACGCCATTGTCTTTGACTGTCGCGATAAAACTGTTTTTCCTCAACTCCGATTTCACCTGGATTTCCGTCGCCTTCGCATGCTTTAACGCATTTTGGACGGATTCCTGGATGAGGCGGAAAAGCGCGATTTCATAATTGGTTGGAAGCCTTCGTTCTTCCCCGAGATGCCTGTATGTAATGACCGGACTTCCTTTATAGCTTTCAATCGTAGACAAATATTTTTTGAGCGTCGGAATTAGCCCGAGATCGTCTAATGCCATCGGCCGCAAATCGTAAATAATGCGCCGCACTTCTTTCAATGAATCGCGCACCAGTTCTTTTAACGTGCGCATTTCAGCAATGGCTTCTTCCATTCCATTTTCATGATAAACTTTTTCCACTAGGTCGGAACGGAGCAGCATATTGGCCAGCATTTGTGCGGGCCCGTCATGTATCTCCCGGGAAATACGCTTCCGTTCTTCCTCCTGCGCTTCAATGACACGCAAACCGAATTCCTGTTTATGCTTTGCATCTTCAATCGCCTCGCTAATGCTTTGCAAGTCGCTTGTTAAATAATTTAATACGACCGTTGTTTGCGAGACGAGATGATTGGCCCGGTCAATCGTATCCTTTAGTGAATGCAGCCTGCGTTCCAGTTCATTTCTTCTTTCGCGCAGCTGAAGTTCGCGCTGCCGGTTCATGGACAGCTGGATTTGGATCGTATGTGCCTTTTCATATGCTTCGCGCACTTGCTGTTCGGAAAAGTCACGGAAATGCTGGCTTACTTCCGCCAGGCGTCGCCTTGCAAATTTGGACTTCGTTTCCAGCTCATCTGTCTGCTCAATAACTTTAGCCACTGTTGCTTTGACTTCCTCAAGCTCATTGATGAGCGCATCGTAATCCTGGCGGCATCTTTCACCGATTTCAAAAATTTCGTGTTTGCTTTCTTCAACTGTTGCAACCATTTTCTCCAGGATCGCATCCAATGCTTTGGAGTCGAATGTTTTAAAAGTCATCTTACTTCCCCCAAAAGTAATAATAAAGGCTTATCCGAAAGCAGGGCAAGCCACAGCACACACGCGGCTAATGTTATTTTAACGCGAAAACCGCCGGTAAACGATCAGAAAATAAAGTATAACCGTATATCAGGACTATTTTCCCAGGTACTTTCGTAGGAAAACACGAACCGATATACGGCAGTTTCAACATATTCTTATATACTGAAATTATATCATACAAAAGCATGTTATAATGAGGGAAAAACAGGTTTTGCTAAAGGAAGGTTGCAATGTTAAAAGAATATTATACAGTCAAAGGCGAGGCTGTGCATGAAATAGATATCCAGAAATCACGGTTTATCGCCCATGTGAAGCGAGCGGAATCGGAAGAGGAGGCGCTCAGTTTTATCGCTTCTGTGAAAAAGAAGCACCGGGACGCTAATCACAACTGTTCCGCTTATATGATCGGTGAGCAGAATCTCATTCAGAAAGCATCGGATGACGGCGAACCGGCCGGCACAGCGGGCGTTCCGATGCTGGAAGTGCTGAAAAAGAAGGATTTGAAGGATACGGCAGTCGTGGTGACGCGCTATTTCGGCGGGATTAAACTCGGAGCCGGCGGGTTGATCCGTGCGTACAGCAAAGCAGCTTCAGAAGGCATCAACGCATGCGGCATCGTCAAAAGGACGCTTACCGCCACTTTCCATGTCAAACTGGATTATACGTGGCTCGGGAAAGTCGAGAATGCGCTACACCATTCCCCGTATGAAATAAAAGAAATCCGGTATCTCGCGCAGGTGGAATTGGATATTTATGTAGAAGAAGGAGAACAGCATGCTTTTGAAACGTGGATCTCTGATTTAACAAACGGGCAGGCGGATGTGGCCGAGGGGGAAAAACTATATTTGGAAACGGATGTTGCCCGGTAAAGAGAAGCATAAAAATCGGAAAAGCAGAAGCGGAAAGCCCGTCATCCGGCTTTCTGCTTTTTTAAACCAGAAGCGGACGAACAGGTATCAATCCATCACGGCACGCAAAACAGGCGCTGAGCCGGATACAACCGGCCGTGAGCAGGAGATGCTGAAATCTCAGCCAGATTGATGTGAAAACAACGACTTGCAAAACAGGTTTACAGCCGGCCGGAACATTGATTGTTGCAGGGAACAGAGCTGTCAAAGTCATAAACCCGTAACTCCCCGTTGCGGTTTTGACAGGTACTGCTCCGAATTATTTATTTCGGGAACGACCCCGATGGATCCGGACGGCTATGACCGGTTTTTTATAAAATTCAACAGCGGCTTGTAATCTTTTCCGATCAGGCCAATGCTTTCAACGAAAATCTCAATTGTAATCAGGATCACACCGATAAAGATTAGCGAACCCCAGAGCGTCGCCATTGAGAAGATAAAGGCGGCGAGGCTGAACATGGCAGCGATCGCATAAATAATCAGCACGACTTGGCGGTGTGAAAAGCCAAGGCGCAAGAGGCAATGGTGCAAATGCGACTTATCTGGAGCCGATAAAGGCTGCTTATGGACAAGCCGGCGGATAATTGCAAAGAAAGTATCCGAAATCGGCACACCGAGAATAAGCGCCGGAATAATCAAGGAAATAAAGGTTACATTTTTAAAACCGAGCAATGACAGCACGGAAATCATGTAGCCGAGAAAAAGGGCACCGGTATCGCCCATAAAAATCTTTGCCGGATAAAAATTATAAAATAAGAACGCAATCGTACTGGCCATTAAAATCAGGCCGAGCACCGTCACATAGGCGTCCCCCATAATGATCGCCATGCCGGAAATGGTTAACAGTGCAATCGAGGAAACCCCCGCAGCGAGCCCATCCAATCCGTCAATTAAGTTGATGGCATTCGTGACGCCGACAATCCACAAAATCGTCAGCGGAATACTGAAAATCCCAAATTCCAGCTGTCCGCCGAAAGGAAGATTGATAAATTCGACATGAATACCGCTTAAAACAACAACCAGTGCGGCTGCCAGTTGGCCGATGAGTTTGACGCGCGGTGACAGCTCTCTTACATCATCAACCATGCCCGTAATGACAATAATCAAGCTGCCGAGCAAAATAGGCAGCGAATGCGAACTGTCCGGTTGAAACAGCAGCACGCCGGCGATAAAACTGATATAAATAGCAAGACCGCCTAAACGGGGCATGACTTTCATATGAACTTTTCGCTGGTTCGGCTTGTCAACTGCCCCGATCCGGATCGCCAGTTTTTTGATCAGCGGCGTCAGGAGTATTGTGAGCATAAAGCATATAAACAAGGTCAGGAATATCAATGTGCTGCCTCCTTTGGTTGATCATAACCAATAAGGATTGAAGTGTTCGTGAACCCGCCATCGATGCCGAAGCATGATAACCGTTTCACTTCTTCTTAAAAACATTATACCTTAACTTTCTTAAAGCAATCTTAAAAAAATATTTACCCGAAATTCACTGTAACCATTATAATTGTTCTCCGACAATTTATCCACTAACATTTGAGCGATTCTACTATTTTTCATGCTTTTTCTCGCAGCAACCGCCAAAAAACATGAAAAAGGCATCCCCGGTCACTTTGACATCAGGGATACCTTTAAGATACAAAAATCGCATTGTTTAAGTGGCCGGCATCTGCAAACAAATCTTTTTGGCGGCTGGACAACCGGCATCCATGCCGCTCCCCGAGATGCCGCCTTTTCACGCTATATAAAATGAGCTTTGGTTTTCCCATCCGAATGGATCGTTATAAAGAACGCAGTCTTCTTATCTCATCCCGCGTCACAAATTTTATTTCAATTTATATAGCATGAAGCTTTAACCTTTTTTGCAGCGGGGATGGCCCTTGCAAATTTAACTATTGAAACAGATTTACGGCTTTGTTCACGACAAGCCCGCTGCCGCCGCGATGTTTAACATTTTCAATCAGCATCGCAACAAGCATATTCGGGTTCTTTTCGTCATATACGACGAAAAAGCCGTTTTCTTTGCCGTTTTGATCTTTTTGGCTCTTTTTCAGTTCAGCGGTGCCCGTTTTCCCCGCAAGCTGCGCTCCAGAGATATTAGCAGCGTGCGCCGTGCCGGACGGATCCGCAACGACCTGGCGGAGCATACCGGAAATCTCCCCGGTAGTTTTGCTGCTTGCGGCATGTTTCCAAACTTTTGTTTTTTCACCCGCAAGCAAATTTGGCTTCAGTTCATCGCCGCTATTTAAAAACGGCGTGTAGCTGATGGCGAGATGGAGAATATTCATTTGCATCTGCCCCTGGCCGTAACCTGTGTCTGCAAGCTGGATGTCGCTGCTGAACTTGCCGGTGGACGAAATTTGCGATGCCTTTAACGGATACGCAAACGGAACGTCTTCCCCGAATCCGAAACCCTTCAGGCCCTTTGCAAATTTGTCCGCCCCGATATCAAGCGCGGTTTGGGCGAAAAAGATATTGTCGGATAACACGAGCGCTTTTTCCATGTTTTCCGGGCTGTTATTGGCGTGGACGCGGGTCACTTTATAGCTGCCCCAGTCGGCGCTCTTTTGCCACGAAGTCCCTGTAATCGTTTTTGTTGCCGCAGCTGTTGTCGTCCCGGTATCAAGCGCGATAGCCGCAGTGACCGGCTTGATTGTTGAACCCGGCGCATACGTTAGGGCAAACCGGTTAATGAGCGGCTTATCCGGATCTTTTTCAAGTTTCGTGTAAGCGGAAGAAAACATGCCTGAAATAAAATCATTTGGGTCGAAAGCAGGCGTGCTTACAAGGGCAAGCACGTCACCCGTTTTTGGTTGGATGGCCGCGGCCGTACCGGCATCCCCCTTCATTTGATTGTAAATTTTCTGTTGCAATTCGGCATCGATGGTGACTTTGATATTCTCGCCGTTTTTCACTTTTTGCTCAGCAACGGTATAGGTGCTGCCGTCCTGCTTCTCGATGTAAATTTTTTCTCCTGCCCGGCCGCGGAGCTTTTGGTCATACAACTGTTCGAGCCCGCGCTTGCCGACTACACTCTCCGCAGTATAGCCTTTCTTTTGCAGTTTTTTCAGTTCTTCGCCAGTGATCGCACCGATATAACCGGTTAAATGCGCAGCGGCTTTCCCATAAGGATAAACGCGGGCACCAACCGTTTGCGAAGAAAAGCCCGGGATGGATGTAACTTTTTTCACGAGATCCTTTTTCTCCATCGGGACTTTTTTTAACGGGACAAACAAATGAGGCTGCACCCAGTCCTCATCCATTTTTTGTTTGATTTCGTCCGCTGACATGCCAAGCAGGCCGGCAGCTTTTTGTATATCCGCTTGTTTATCCCCTTTCAATTGTTCCGGAATGACGCCGATTTGGTACACGCTGCCGTTTTTGGCCAACGCTTTTCCGTTTCGGTCCAAAATTTCCCCGCGGACAGCGTTTTGGTCGGACACTTTAATCGTATCCCCTTTGGCCAAATGCGGGAGAATAAGATCCGGCTTCCAATTGACATACCAGTTTTCTTTTTTGTCCCGTTTTTCCTTTACAAGCGCCACTTTATCCTTGTAGGCGACTTTGCCGGCTGAGGTTTGGAACGAAATTTTGACCGGCACGGTAACTTTCTCTTTGTTTTTATAGGCATCTTTATCCAACGATTGGTATGAAACATTTAAATTTGAAACATTCAAGTCCCCGTACACTTTTTTGTACCGGTCCGCCATATCTTTTTTCGCATACGTTTTTTTTGCGGAAGCCGATAAATAACTTTGGTACATTTCCGCAAATTTTTCCTGCTTCCATGCTTTTACATAATCTGCAAGGCGTTCATTCGGTGTCGGCGTTTTTTCGCAACCGGCAAGGGCCGCCAAAACCCCGAGCAGCAAACCGATGATAAATACATACTTCCTCAAAAAATCTCCTCCCTGACACCGGCAAGTTTCCACCTTTTGAGAAAAAAATGGAGAAGTTTGCCGGTTTTTGTGTTACATTTGTGTTAGATAAGAAGAACTAGATTTGGAGGTAAGAACGTGGACATCATTACACAGTTAAAAGCAGACAACATGCGCAAAAAAAGTCTTCTCATGTTTATTACCCTGCTTGTTGCCCTGCTGGTCGTTTTTGTAACATATCTTTACAAACAAGAGGCCGGAATGGCTGTCCTGTACGGCGTGGAAATCGTTGTTCTTCTGGCACTGTATTTTACACTCGGGCGCGCCATGAAAAAATTCCGCTTGTTTTCTTATGCGAGCGTCATCATTTCTTATTTGTTCAGAATATATGCCACCCTTTTTGTTCAAAACAGCTTTTCCGTAGACATTTTGTTTTTCTTTCTGCTTGCTTATGCGGCATTGCAGTTTGAAAATGTCCTTTTCTTTATCGGAGCCGGTCTTGGCATTGCCGGATTTCTTGCCAGCTACTTGGTGCCGGCCGCCGATTCGGGCCTCATTCATAACCTGGTCCCGACCGCTTTGCTCTGCTATGTTTTAACCGCAATTTTATTATACGCCATGATCTACCTGCATCAAAATTTGATGGATTCTTTTCTTTTATCCATAAAGAAAACCCTTCAAACCATGGAAGATCAAGGTTCGGCTTACCGGCAGGAAATGGCGGAGATTCTTGACCGCGTTTCCAATGTGAACGACAATATCCAGACCAATTTGCACGCCCAGAACGAAATGAAATCCGCCGTTCATGAAATCTCTAAAGGCAGTGTAACCCAAAGTGAGCAGATTGCGCAAATTGCCGGACACGCCGGGGATACGGTGCAATCGATGGAATTTTTAACACAAATGTCCGGTGAACTGACAAACGAATCACTTGAAGCACAGGAAACGGCAAAAGCCGGGGAAAAGGCGGTGGAAAATTTAACGCTTGAAATCAGTGATGTGGTAGATACGATAATGGAGCTGAACAACACATTTACAGTGTTAACGCAAAAAGTGGAAGAAACGAATACGTTTACCGACAGCATCAAACAAATTACGGAACAGACGAACCTGCTTGCGCTGAATGCTTCGATTGAAGCGGCACGCGCCGGGGAAGCGGGCCGCGGGTTTTCGATTGTTGCCGATGAAATCCGGCGCCTTGCGGAAACGACACACGAGACAACCGAAAAAATTAACCATAATTTGGCTGATTTGAATCAAAGCAACGCGGCGGCACGGGATAAGCTGGAATTAAGCAGCACGCAAATTTTGACGACAGCGGAATCAAGCCAAAATGTAACGACCTATTTCCGTAAACTATTAAAAACTTTAAACGGGCAGGTTGAGAAGTTTAAAGAATTCGATACGTTATCCAAAAAAGTGACCGAAAAGGCGCATGGCGTGGAAGGCGCATCAAGCGAACTCGCGGCCATCATTCAAGAAACCTCTGCCAGCCTGGAAGAAATGTCAGCCACGATTGAAAGCTTAACGAATGACCACCATACGATCGCAGAAACGCTCAACGAAGCGGCTGTCCAGGCGGAGCAGTTCCGGGCAAAAACCGAAAAAATGCAGAAAAAGTTTGCCGATCAAATCATTTAGCAGACGGATATCTTAACATAGACGCACTCTAGGTTAAGGAAGACCCTCGATTTTGCCGGGTATCTTAACGTAGACGCACTCTATGTTAAGGAAGCGAGAAAATTTTTGCGGATATCTTAACATAGTCGCGCTCTAGGTTAAGAAAGACCTTCGATTTTGCCGGATATCTTAACATAGAAGCACTCTACGTTAAGGAAGACGCGGAATTTTTATGGATATCTTAACGTAGACGTGCTCTATGTTAAGAAAGACTCTCAATTTTGCCGGGTATCTTAACGTAGACGAACTCTATGTTAAGAAAGACCTTCGATTTTGCCGGATATCTTAACAAATTTCGCTATTTCTGCCGCTTTCATTGGAAAAAAGTGCAATCTTTTCCTATAAAATGCCGAAATGGGGTACCATTGTGAAAAAATTTTGATAGAATGATAAATAGAGAGATAAAAAATATAAATGGAGGTTACACGAGTGTGAGAAAGAAAACTGTCTTTTCTGTTGCCGCTACAACCATTCTGGCCACTTCGTTTACATCGCAGGCATTTGCCCAGACATATAAAGTCCAAAAAGGGGATTCCCTCTGGAAAATTGCAAAGAAGTATAATACGTCCGTTGATGCATTGAAATCAACCAACCATTTGGCATCTGACACGATTTACCCGAACCAGGTACTGAACGTTTCAGCGTCCAAGGCAAAAGCTTCGGCCCGTTCTGTTTCGGCCCCATCCTCTTCTGCCAAAACGTACACGGTCAAGCCGGGGGATACATTGAGCACGATTGCCTTAAACCACGGCATATCGGTTTCAAACTTAATGAGCTGGAACAAGCTCTCTTCATCGCTGATCCATCCCGGTGACGTATTGGCTGTTTCCAAAGGGGCAGATTCCGCTTCCTCGTCCAGTTCAAGCAGCAGTTCGCGTTCAACCGGCAGTTCCAGTTCCACGACTACATACACAGTAAAAAGCGGAGACACATTATCCGGCATTAGCAAACAGTTTGGGACAACTGTCAGCAAGCTAAAATCTTTGAACAATTTAAGTTCCGATTTGATTTTTTCCGGTCAGAAGCTAAAAGTAACCGGTAGCAGCTCATCCGGTTCCTCCACATCGGGAACGGCAGGCGCTGCAAGTTCAAACAGTTCCGGTTCCACGGCTACGGCTACATACACGGTAAAAAGCGGAGACACATTGTCCGGCATTAGCAAACAGTACGGAATCACCGTCAGTAAGCTTAAATCTTTGAACAATCTGAGTTCCGACTTGATTTATGCCGGCCAGAAGCTGAAAGTAACCGGCAGTCCGTCCGATTCTTCCAAATCGGTCACAACAGTCGATACAACTTCAGGCAGTACCCATTCTGTATCTTCTTTAATCAGCATTGCGAACAGCTTAATCGGCACGCCGTATGTTTGGGGTGGTACGAGCCCGTCCGGATTTGACTGCAGCGGTTTTATCTATTATGTATACAAAAAAGCCGGGTACAGCATTTCCCGCATGTCCGCAGCAGGCCTTTATAACCGTTCTTACTATGTGAACAGCCCAAAGGCAGGAGATCTCGTCTTCTTTGAAGGCACGTATGGAACCAATCCGAGCGCGATCACGCATGTTGGTATCTATCTCGGCGGCGGCCGGTTTATCGCCGCGAATTCCGATGGCGTATCTGTTTCTTCTGTCGGCTACACGTACTGGAAATCCCATTTTGACAGCTATAAACGTTTCTATTAATGTTCTATAAATTGAACCAAAAAAACCGCGGATCTTCCGCGGTTTTTTTGCATCTGAACCGGCTTGCCCCGATTTGATTCTTCTTACATATAAAATTTAAAGCGGCTGCCGGCGTATTGCGCTTTGACATATTCAAACGGTGTACCGTCTGAAAGCGAAGTCACGCGTTCAATGGACAGCACCGGTGAACCCGGGGCCACTTTTAACAGTTTTGCCAGCCGTGCGCTCGCCGCAACGGCTTCGATTGTCTGGTACCCTTTTCCGAGCCGCAATCCCTTTTCCCTTTCAAGAAACTGGTAGAAAGAACGGTTTAATTTTTCTTCAGTAAGCCCTGCCGCAATCCTTGCCGGGGTGATGATCGATTCGAATACAATCGGGATCTCATCCCCGTAGCGGAGCCGCTCGATATGAAGAACGTTTTCCGGCTCTTTCAGCGTGAGTGCCTCCATTTCCTGCACGGAGGCTTCCCTTTCAAAAAACGCCACGATTTTATTCGAAGCTTTCATCCCGCGCTCTTCCATCAGCCGCGTAAAACTCATCCGCCCTTCCAAAGGCTGCTCCACCTTATGTTCGCTGATAAACGTGCCGCTTCCCCGTTTTCTCATTAAAATGCCTTCATCCACCAAACCTTGTACCGCCTGGCGGACTGTCATTCTGCTCACTTCAAAAAGATCGCTTAACACCCGTTCAGACGGAATGGCTTCGCCTGTTTTCCATTCCCCCTCCCTGATTTTCTTCCGGATTTCTTCCTGAATTTGAAAGTAAATCGGGATCGGGGAGGTTTTGTCAATCATGGCGCTTCCCGGCATCCTCCAGCAAAGAAGCGGCATCTTCATCGGCAACGACAACGACATTCGGATGCATTTGCAGAACGGATGCCGGGCAGGCTTCGTCCACCGGCCCTTTGATCATGCTGCGGACCGCTTCAGCCTTACTTTTGCCGAATGCCAGCAGTACGATTTTTTTCGCGTCCATAATCGAAGCAATCCCCATCGAAAGGGCGCGATCCGGCACATCTTCTTCTCTTTCGAAAAAGCGCCGGTTTGCTTCCCGCGTCGATTCGGTCAGTTCGACAATATGGGTTCTGGAATCGAAGGAAGTGCCCGGTTCATTAAAGCCGATGTGCCCGTTTTTACCGATGCCGAGCACTTGTAGGTCGACCGGATGAGTTTTTAAAATTCTTTCATACCTTGCACATTCTTCTTCGAGGTCTTCCGCCGTTCCATCAGGCAGATACGATTGTTTAAAATTCATATGCGAAAACAGTTCTTTTTCCATGTAATAACGGTAGCTGTGTTCATCGGTATCTTTGAGGCCCACATATTCGTCAAGATTCACAGTGGTAACGTTTGAAACGTCCAGTCCGGCATGCCGCATGTAAGCATACAGTTTCAGCGGCGTGCCACCTGTTGCAAGCCCGAGCGTGCGGATTTGCCCTTCCCGAATCCCTTTTTCGATCAGTTCATAGGCGTATTTTGCTGCTTCATCGCTTGTTTTAAAAATATGCACATCCATTTTTATCCCCGCTTTCCAAGATGATATGTTTTTTTACCTGATCTTTACCGGTTGTAAGACTTTTTTACTGCGCGACTGGTTATTCCCGCTCTCCAAGGTGATACGTTGTTTTCACTTGCAATTGTTCATCCAGCAGTACAAAATCGGCATCTTTCCCGGCCGCAAGACATCCTTTTTGTTCGAGGCCAAACTCGCGCGCCTGGTTCACGGAAGTCATCTGTACCGCTTCTGCAATCGAACAGCCGGTAAATTTCATAATGTTGCGGAATGCATCGTCCATCTTTAAGATGCTGCCGGCAAGCGCACCATTTTCAAGCCGGGCTTCCCCATTTTTCACCAGCACTTTCTGGCCGCCGAGCTCCGACTCCCCGTCCGGCAGCCCTTTCGCCCGCATCGCATCAGTAATGACGGAGATTTTTTCCGGCCCTTTTATTTCATACGTGAACTTCACCATATCCGGATGCACATGGATACCGTCAACAATCAGTTCAACTTGTACATAAGGCGACAGCAACGCATGCCCCGCAACGCCAGGCTCGCGGTGGTGCAGGCCGCGCATGCCATTATAAAGATGGGTCGCGTGTGTTGCCTTGCTTTGTAAAAGTTCAGCACGGACGGCATCTGAATGGCCCATGGAAGGCACGATGCCGCGTTCAATCATCACATTTTCAAATGCCCGTGCACCTTCATTTTCAGGGGCATAGGTGACAAGCTTAATGAGATTGCCAGAAGCTTCAACCCACTTTAAAAACAGTTCCGTGTCCGGCGCCTTGATATATTCAAGCGGCTGGGCCCCCGCTCTTTTTTTCGAAACAAACGGCCCTTCGAGATGAATGCCTTCGATCGTTGTGCCCCCTTTTTCTTTTGCCACTTTAACGGCGCGCAAGGCGGCTTCGATTTTTCCGTAATCCTGGGTCATCGTTGTCGCGAAAAAGGAAGTCACCCCTTCCTGCCGCAACTTTTGGCTTAATGTAACGAGCGCCTCCGGATCGGCATCCATCGCATCAATGCCATAGCCGCCATGGATATGGACATCAATCATGCCCGGGATAGTTGTCATCCCTTTCCCGTCGATCACTTCTTCCCCTGCTTTCGGCCGGTAATCTGCCATTTTGCCGGTTTCAATGATTTTATCTGTAAACCGGATAAATCCGTCTGCAATATGTTCATTCCCTGTATAAAGATTGCTGTGGATCAGCACTTTTTCCGTCAACGGAAAACACCTCTTTTTTAAAATTTATATAGTTGTCTATACCAATTATCATTCATGATGTGTCAGATGTCAATCTTTATTATGGGGAAATGATTTCTTTTTATGCAGATTCTTTCCTGAGTCTAGAAATCTATTTTTCCGCGGCAAGTTGATATATACTAGAAAAAGTGCAGAACGAACAAATCATGGAGGACTTTTTATGAAACAAACCAATGTCAAGGCGGTCACAATCGCCCTGTTTGTGGCCACCTTTTTAACAGCCATTGAGGGGACGATTGTCAGCACCGCGATGCCGCGGATTGTGAGCGACCTGAAAGGGATCGGCGTGATGAACTGGGTATTTGCCATTTATTTGCTCACTTCAGCAGTAACGGTTCCAATTTTCGGGAAGCTTGCGGATTTGTACGGTCGCAAAAAAATTTTCACGGCCGGCACCGTTGTTTTCCTTGCCGGTTCGACATTGTGCGGGCTCGCCGGTTCGATGGGCCAGCTGATTGTGTTCCGTGCCATTCAGGGAATCGGGGCCGGGGCGATCATGCCGGTTACGAATACCATTGTTGCCGATATTTATCCGCATGAAAAACGGGCGAAAATGCTCGGGTTTATGGGCGCGGCATGGGGCATTGCCGGTGTCATCGGGCCTCTTTTCGGCGGTTTCTTTGTCGACCAGCTCACCTGGCACTGGATCTTTTTCATCAATCTGCCGTTTGGTCTGATTTCCGTTTTGATGGTCATCCTGTTTTTACATGAGCCGGTGGAAAAAACGGAAAATGCGATTGATGTATGGGGGGCTGCCACCTTTTCCGCCGGGATGCTCGCGTTGCTTTACGCCCTGCAAAAAGGTGGGGATACAAGCGACTGGGGAAACCCGGTGATTTTGGGATTGTTAGCTGGCAGTGTTATTCTCCTTGGTTTATTCATTTTGATTGAGTACCGGCATCCGGATCCATTAATGCCGCTTTCGTTGTTCCACGTCCGGGCCATTTCGGTTTCAAATCTGGTTTGTTTTTTGGGCAGTGCTGTTCTGATGGGGATTAACGTGTATATTCCGATGTGGATCCAAGGGCTTGAAGGGCATGGCGCAACGCTTTCCGGCCTTATGCTGGCACCGAGCCCCGTCCTGTGGATGCTCGGCTCTTTTGCCGGCGGAAGGCTTCAGTTGAAATACGGGGACCGTTTGGCGTTTTTAACGGGGATGGCCTTCATCTTGGGAAGCACTGCCTGGCTCAGCTTGTTTTCATTGGGAACGCAGGAATGGAGTTTTTACGTTTTCTCCGCCATTTCCGGGTTCGGGTTCGGGATTGTGATGACGATCTCGCTCGTTTCGGTTCAGTCGGCGGTGGACTGGTCTTTGCGCGGGGCGGCGACGGCTTCGAATACATTTTTCCGGAATCTCGGGCAGTCGGCGGGTTCCGCTGTATTCGGTACGTATTTCAATGCAAAAGTTGCCGGGGAACTTGCGAAGGGCAATCCGGGCGGGTTTACGACGAATTCGCTGAACAGGCTGATCAATCCGGAAAGCGCAGGCCGGTTTTCGGAAGCGGCGCGCGATTGGCTGCGGCATGTGCTTTTTTCAGGCATTCACTCGATCTTCATCCTACTTGCCATAATTTCACTTGTTTGTTTTCTTCTCTCTTTCGCGGTTCCGAAAGCGGAAGGCGAAAAGGGGCTGTCCTGATACGCGGGGCTGCCTCTTTTTTTTGGGGGATGCTTCTGATGACAGTCGGGGGCTTTTTGCCGTTTACGCATTGTCCCTTAGCGAGCTTCAAAGGAACAAAAGCCAGCCGAATCGAACGGTAACTTTCTTTTGAAATCCCCAAGCACCAAAAAAGCCGCCCCTGTTTGCGGGACAGCCCTTTGTTTACCATTGGTACGGTGTTTCCTGGTATACATAATAGTTCAGCCAATTGGAAAAAAGTAAGTAGCTGTGCGAGCGCCATGTATGGAGCGGCCTCTCATTGGCATCGTTATTGGGAAAATAATTTTTCGGGAGGGCGGTGCCAAGTCCCCTTTGCTGATCGCGCACATATTCATCAGCAAGGGTTGTGGCATCATATTCCAAATGGCCGGTGATCATAATATTTTTCCCGTTTTCGTCCATCACAATGAACGGCGAACCCTCTTCCGATATGGAAACGAGCTGCAGTTCCGGATGGTTTTCAATGGCTCCGCGTGCAACATCCGTATAGCGGGAATGGGGCGCGTTAAAAACCTCATCAAATCCGCGGACCAGCTTGACCATCGGCAAAAACAAGCGGTGTTTGAAAATGCCGAAACACTTTTCCGGCAGTTCGTACTTCTCAATGCCGTAATGGTAGTACAATGCAGCCTGCGCGCCCCAGCAAATATGTAATGTCGACGTGACATTGGTTTTGGTCCAATCCATGATTTGCTTCAGCTCGTCCCAATAATCCACCGCTTCGAAATCCATTTTTTCAACCGGGGCACCGGTAATAATCATCCCGTCAAAACGGCGGCTTTTCACCTCGTCAAAAACCGTGTAAAAATGTTCTAAATGGTAGCTGCTGACGTTTTTGGATTGGTAAGTCGACGTCCGGAGAAAAGTGATGTTGACCTGCAACGGCGTATTGCCGAGGAGGCGCAGCAGCTGCAACTCCGTCTTTTCTTTTTCCGGCATTAAATTTAAGATTAATATATTCAGCGGACGGATATCCTGCGTTCTCGCCCTGTCCTCATCCATCACAAAAATTTTCTCTTGTCTCAGCAGCTCTCCGGCAGGTAAATCTTTCGGTATATTGATTGGCATTTTCAACGTCTCCCCCATACTCAGTTGTCATGTATTTTTCATTATATCGGTTTTCTGCCGTTTGCTGCAATATTCTTGATAGACAGACATTTTACGGATGGGATATGATCAGCGTCAGATGACCTTCCAGTTCAAAATGGCCAAATCCGGACGGCAGCAGAAAATGCATCCCTTTTTCAAGCGGATAAGTTTTTCCGTCGGCTTTCATGGCCCCTTCCCCGTCAAGCACGCTGGCCAGTTCGAACGGTTTGTTTTGGGTAAACGATGCGGTTCCTTTTACATCCCATTTATATACAGAGAAAAAGGCTTCCTTTGCAAACGTTGTGATGGTAACACCCGGTTTTTCTTCCGTACGGGGGCGGACTGCGGCATCCCGGTGCGGTATCGTTGTAACATCAATGGCTTTTTGCAAATGCAGTTCACGTTTGTTGCCGGCAGCATCCGTCCGGTCGTAGTCATAAACGCGGTACGTTGTATCACTGCTTTGCTGCGTTTCGAGCACAAGCGTCCCTTCACAAAGCGCATGAATCGTCCCGCTCGGCACATAGAAAAAGTCCCCCGGGTGAATCGGCACTTTGCGCAGCAGGCTGTCCCATTTTCCTTCTTCAACCAGGCGGACGAATTCTTCTTTCGTTTTGGCATGATGCCCGTAAACGAGCTGTGCGTCTTCCTTGCAATCAATGATGTACCAGCATTCCGTTTTGCCAAGTTCTCCGTTTTCGTGTTCATTGGCGTATGCATCATCCGGGTGAACCTGAACCGATAAATCTGCATTTGCATCGAGAATTTTCGTCAGGAGCGGGAATCCTTTTCCAGACATTCCGCCGAACAAGTCACGTCTTTCTTCCCACAGTTCCATCAAGGTTTTGCCGGCAAATTCACCGTTTTTTACAGTCGACGGGCCGTTCGGATGGCCGGAAATAGCCCAGCACTCCCCTGTATGGTCAGACGGGATGCGGTAACCAAACCGGTCCCTCAGCGCGGTTCCTCCCCAAATTCTTTCTTTAAAAACCGGTTCAAGAAATAAAGGCTCGCTCATTCAAATCTTCCTCCTTGAAAGGCAATCCTTTGCTCAAATATGAACAAAGCATTTTCAGTCCTTTTCATTATAGCATACCGCTCCTGCAGCCGCGCCGTCAGCTTTCATACAATTCGATCGGAAGGCCGTCGGGATCCTGGAAAAAGGTGAATTTTTTCTCTGTAAGCGGGTCAATGCGGATTTCTTCTACTTGAATGCCCATTTCTTCAAGCCGCTTTTTATCCGCTTCTACATCGTCCGTTTCAAATGCAAGATGCCGCAAGCCCGCAGCTTCCGGGAATGTCGGGCGCGCGGGCGGATCCGGAAAGGAAAACAGTTCGATCTGATATACGCTGCCGACCGAAAGATCCAGTTTGTAGGAATCACGTTCTTTCCTGTATACTTCCCGCACCGGCTCCAAACCGAGGCAATCCACATAAAAATGCTTTGATTTTGCATAATCGGAACAAATGATGGCAATATGGTGAATGCGTTTCAACCTTGGAACTGCCATTATTTCCCCTCCTTCCGGTATGTCCAGCCTTCTTGCTGGTAGACGGTGCCGTTTTTCATCAAACGGCCGAGCGCACGTTTAAACGCCGCTTTGCTGATGCCAAACCGCTCCTGAATCTCTTCCGGCATGCTTTTATCCCAATACGGCATTTTTCCGCCGCGGGAATCCATATAGGCAAGGATATTTTCCGCATCTTTATCCAATGCTTCATAAGCGCGCCCCAAAAGCGAGACATTCAGTGTCCCGTCTTCTTTTACATCAATGACGCGGCCTTCCACTTTCTGCCCGAGGCGCGGTTCGTTTTTGCGCTGTGATTCATGGATGAAGCCAATAAAGCCCTCATCGGTTATGATTGAAGAACCCGCTTTTGTCAGTCGGAACACATGCCCGGTGACATCTTTGTTCCACATTTCACGACCGGCTTGTTTCGCTAAATCCCTGACCATGTTTTCTTCGGCTAATTTTGCGAATAAGCGCCCATGTTTGTCAAGATCAAGGGTAATGTATAAATGATCGCCTTTTTCCGGCCAGAGCGAGCGGATCGGGGGCAGGTCATCAACAGAAAGAAGCATATCTTTGTGAATTCCGATCGAAACGAAAACGCCAAGTTTTTCTTTGGTGCCGGCAACTTCCGCCCAGCCGTATGTCCCCAGCCGGATGTCCGGAATCACATTTGTCGCGGCCAGCCTCCCCTGATGGTCCTGATATAGAAAGACCGTTTGCACCGCTTCCGGATCAAAGGGTTCCACAATATCCCGGTGATGCAGGAGCACGTCTTCTGTCCCGTTAGATAAAAAATAACCGAACGGCGCTTCCCGCACCACCGTAAGTTCGGCAACGGTTCCTGGTGTTAAATCCATTGCAGCAGTTTCCTCCTCCGTAAATCGTTTGCTTCATAATAGGTAATTATAACATTGATCGGCGGAAAACATGATTTTATTTTGAACAAGGAGTGGAAATACTATGCCTGACAAACGTGAGGTGACGCATCGGGACAATGAGGCGGAAACGGTTGTCAATGATGCGCATGGGAGCAACCAGGTTGGCTTGTTCAGTGAACATAAGCCTTATAAACCGTTTGCTGTGACAGCGCTTGAAACGGATAAGGATATGAAAAGATTCGCGAAATTTACAGATGGAAAACAGGAGTGATCCAAGTGAGTAAATCAAAGCGCGAAGAAGAACGACAGTGGAAAGTCCGGAAAGAATCGCAAAACCCGCACGGCAAAGTGAAATCTCTGGAAGAAATCGCGGATGAGATATTCGCCGAATGGAAAGAAAAAAAGTGAGATAAAGGGGTGCTTTCATGGCACCCCTTTTGTATGCTGAAGACCTTGCACAATCAGGTTTTCCGAAATGGCTTAACGATTCCCGCAGATAGTAAAAAACCCGTTGAAAACAGGGGTTTCAACAGGCCCGAAAAATGGCAACAAAAAATAACTGTTTTTTTAACTTCCGATAACTGGCAGCACGCGTACTTCTTTTTTCATATCGGAGTGGCAGAGCGGGCAGTGCGGCTTTTCTTCAAAAGTAAAGTTTTCACGCATAAAACCGTTACAATCATCGTTTGTGCAGGCCCATACGGTCGTTTCCACCTCAGGCACCGGCTCCTTCTGGTTATTAAAATATGCCATCATAAAAGACTCCCTTCTTATGTTTAGTATAACACACTTTAACACAAAAAAGGGGACCGGCCCTGCTGCGTTAACGTATGCAGGCAAGTGTGCAAACCGTCCCGGTGCGTTCGTGCATGCTTCTATTATATGTATGCGGCCCCGGCTTTATGCGGGCCTCCGCTTTACCACGAGGCAAGTGCTGCAGCCTGGAACCGGGCTGGAGCCGGGATCCGCACTGCTCGATGCATTTGCAAAACCTGCCTTAATCGCTACTCCGCTTTCGCAAAGCCCGCGCCATTTTCTTTCGCGCCACTGCTATTTTTGAAGCAGGTACTTGCAATGCTTCAAGGCATTGCATCATCTGCCCTAAAATTTACTCCGCTTTCCGTAAAGTTCGCGGCCATTTTCTTTTAACGCACATGCCATTCCAAAACCAGGATCCACACAGCTTTGGAACATACGCAACAGCCGGCCTCAAAATCATTTTTACCCTCTTTCCCACTCACTCATCCGCTTTTGCGGCAAACAAGTTTTGTGGCAATAAAAATTTTCTTTGCAACGGTTCTGCCTTCCAAACGTTCCAGCAGCGTATCGACTGCTGTCTCGCCCATCAATTCCGTATACACTTTCACAGTAGAAAGCGGCGGGAAAACATATTTGGACAGCGAGATGTCATTGACGCCGATAAGGCTCACGCGGCCGGGCACCGGGATGTTGTTTTCCGCAAGCGCCTTAAGGCACCCGATCGCAATCGCATCATTGGCGGCAAAAAAAGCGGTCGGAAGCGCGTCCCCGTGTTCGTGGATCGCCTCGTTCATCAACTGGTATCCGTCTTCAGTCGAAAACGCACCGATATATACCCATTTTTCATTCCAGCGGCCTGCTGTCTGCATCCAGCGCCTGAACGCCGTTTCGCGCGGATCCTCAATCGTGGCGGACGCATCTTTATAATTTTCCCTGCCGCCGATAAAGCCGATTTGTGTATGGCCTTTTTCCGTAAAATAGGCGAGCACTTTTTCTGTCGCTTTTTCAAAATCGGCCACAACAGCATCAAAGCGGTTGTCGTCAGGCGAGCAGTCGACAAATACGATATTCGGGGTAACAGAGAGAAGCTTCTCCACTTGCGCCAGGCTGAATTTCCCGACAGCAATAATGCCCTGGATTTGCTCTTTCCCCATCTCTTCCAAATGCGTCAAATCGTATTTCGTCAGCCGGATATTTTTCATGCTGCAGCGTGCTTCAATGCCCATTCTGATCGATAAATAATACAAATCATTCAGCTCTTCTTGTTCCGTATACCAGTACACTAGCGCAATTTTGATTTTTTCCGGTTTCCGGGCTGTTTTTTTCTTGTAGGAAAGCGCTTCAGCCGCTTCAAAGATTCTTTTTTTCGTATCGTCACTAACGGAAAGTGACGGGTCGTTATTCAGCACGCGTGAAACCGTTGAAATGGAAACACCCGCCTTCTCTGCAATATCTTTAATCGTTGCCATGCTTACACCTCAATCTTTTTCAACCAAAAATCCATTTTGTATGGGCACGGTATGTTTCACCCGGCTCTAGAATCACAGACGGGTATTCAGGGTGATGGATCGCATCCGGCACACCCTGCGTCTCAAGGCAGACCGCCAAATAATCTGAAGGCTTGCGGCCGCGGATTTCATATTCGTCATTGCCCATTGTATTGCAAGTATAAACGACGACGCAAGGCTGGTCGGTTTCCACCGTCAGCACGCGCCCGCTCTCTTCGTCTTTTAAGCGGATCGTTTTTTCCGTTTCCGGCAATAAAAACGCGTGGTCATAGCCGTTTCCGACAAGGACGTTTTGCGGATGATCTGATACCGTGCCGTCTTCGATTTTTCGCCCGTTCCGAAAATCGAACGCGGTGCCGGTGACATCGAAAGTTTTCCCTGTCGGCAGCGTTTCCTGGCCAAGTTCAAGCACACGGTTACTCGGGATTTGCAATTTGTGCCCGCGTACATCGCGTTTTATATCGCCGCTTAAATTGAAGTATGCATGATTGGTCATGTTGACGATCGTTTTTTTATCCGTATGTGCCTGATAAGACAGCTTCAGTTCTTGTTCATTTGTTAAAAGATAGGTCACGGTGGCATCGAGATTTCCGGGATAGCCTTCTTCGCCGTCCGGGCTTGTATACGTAAATTTCACACCAACTGCGCCGTCTTGTTCAATGGGCGTGCTGTCCCAGATGACGGCGTTAAACCCTTTGAAGCCGCCATGGAGATGGTTGCGGTTTTCATTGGCAGAAAGCTTGTATGTTTTGCCGTCCAGTTCAAAAGAAGCTCCGGCGATCCTGCCGGCAATACGGCCGATGATAGCGCCGAAATACGGAACACCATGGAGGTAGCCGTCAAGGTTGTCATACCCGAGCACGATATTTTCCGGTTTGCCGTTTTTGTCCGGCACGATGATCTTATTGATGATGCAGCCGTATTCAAGCACCGTTACAGATACGCCACAGTCATTTTTCAATTCATAAGCATGGACCGGACGCCCTTCCAATTCCCCAAACAATGCCTTTTTGATTTCCATTTTGATCAGCCCTTTTCCGTTAAAGATTGCGGGCCATATAAAACGGCCCGGTGTACCCGTCTGAGCTAAAAGTTACGGAATGTGATCTGCAGCCCCCTATATGCGTCAAAAGCGTATGCTAAAAATGTTGGAACGCGTTGCCGGCTCCTGTTCCCCGCAGCCGGCCTGAAAGCCACGTAAAAAACCGGCCTGCTGTTTGGTGTGCGCGGTACATTCCGGAAGGCGTTTAGCAGCCCGCACCCTTTCACCGTGAACATGCGCAAAAAAAGGTTGGAACGGACCGCCTACAACTTACGCAAAAAATTCCGGAATGCCTGTTTTCCTCTTTCGTCCCGTTTGAAGACGCCGGCGTGCTGCAAAACTTGCAAGAAGACTTTGCCCACTTCATTGCGGACGATGCCTTCCACGTTTTCCGCCGCCACCGTGCCTTCGTATTTTTTCTTTAAACCGTTTGCCCAGTCAAGATGGTAGTCGGCAATATCATTCGGCTGCCCGAGCAAATATTTATCCACTTCGGCCAGCTCATTTTTCAGCCGCGCCGGCAGAACCGCAAGCCCCATCACTTCAATCAGCCCGATATTTTCTTTTTTAATATGATGGACCTCGGCGTGCGGGTGGAAAATGCCAAGCGGATGGGTTTCGCTTGTCCGGTTGTTGCGGAGTACAAGATCAAGTTCAAACCTGTCCCCGCGTTTTCTTGCGATCGGCGTAATCGTGTTATGCGGCGTCCCGTTTGTTTCCGCGAGGATATCGGCGGAAGGGTCGCTGTACTGTTTCCAGATTTGCAAAATATGATCCGCAGCCTCGGTAAGACGTGCCGCCTCTGCACTCCGCAGCCGGATGACCGACATCGGCCATTTGATAACGGCGGCTTTCACATCCGGAAATGCCTTCATTTCAAAACGCCAGTCGTCAGCCGCTTTTGCCATCGCAAATTCATAACGCCCGCCCTGATAATGGTCGTGCGACAAAATCGAACCGCCGACAATCGGCAGATCGGCATTTGAGCCCAGGAAATAATGCGGGAACCGCCCGACAAATTCAAGCAATCTTTGAAAAGCCGCTTTGTCGATTTTCATATCGCGGTGTGTTTCTGACAGCACAATGCAATGTTCGTTGTAATACATATATGGTGAATATTGCAAATACCACGGCTCGCCGCCGAGGGTAAGGCGGATAAGCCGGTGGTTCGACCGTGCCGGGTGCCCCGTTCTGCCGGCATATCCTTCATTTTCCATGCAAAGAAGGCATTTCGGGTAATGGCCTTTTTTGGCGTTTTTTTCCCTGGCAATTGACTTTGGGTCTTTTTCCGGTTTTGAAAGATTGATGGTAATGTCAAGATCGCCGTATTCCGTTGATGTCTTGTATACAATGTTTTTCGCAATCTGCTTCGTTTGGATATAATTGCTGTGTTTGCTTAACGCGTAAAAATAATCGGTCGCTTCAGCCGGGCTTTCCGCATATTTTTCCCGGAAAATACGGTTTACCGTTGATGGGCGCGGTGTAAACACATTCATGACGTGGCTTGCAAAAATGTCTTTCTCATCCAGTACATCCTGAATGATGCCTTTTTCGCACGCGTAACGGACAAGCATGCCGAGGAGATCAGGAATATCCTGATCTGCCCCGCCTGCTTCCGGTTCACGGAATTCATCCAGATGCAAAAGCGACAGCACCTGGTTTCTCGCATACACCCGATCTTCTTCCCCGATTAACCGGGTGCGGACAGCCTTGTTTACAAGCTGCTCGACCGTTTCAAAAATTGCCACTGGTTTCACCTTCTGTCGTCGTAACCGTTTGGATGGCTTTCATGCCAGTTCCATGCATCTTTGATAATCTGGCGGATATCCGTTTTTTGCGGATTCCAGCCGAGCACACGTTTAGCCTTTTCGGATGAAGCGATGAGCGTGCTCGGATCCCCGGCGCGGCGGTCGCCGATTTTGACGTTAAAGCCTTTGCCGGTCACTTCCCGGACGGTATCCACAATTTCTTTGACAGAAAATCCGTTGCTTGATCCGAGGTTGAACACATCGCTTGCGCCGCCGTTCTGTAAATATTGAAGCGCAAGAATATGGGCATCAATCAAATCTTCCACATGGATGTAATCGCGGACGCATGTCCCATCTTTTGTATCATAGTCTTCGCCGAAAATGGTGATCGCCTCACGTTTTCCAAGCACCGTTTCCAATACAACCGGGATGAGATGCGTTTCCGGATGGTGGTCTTCGCCGATTTCGCCGGTTGATCTTGCGCCGGCTACGTTAAAATAGCGAAGTGCAACGTATTTGATGCCGTACGCTTTTTCACACCATTTCATCATTTTTTCCATCGTCAGTTTTGTCTCGCCGTAAGTGTTGGTCGGAACGGTCGGCATTGTCTCTGTAATCGGCACGCGTTCCGGTTCCCCGTATGTTGCAGCGGTCGAAGAAAACACAATATGCGGCACATGGAATTCTTTCATCATTTCAAGCACAATTTGCGTGCCATATACGTTGTTGTCGAAATATTTCAGCGGCTGTTCCATCGATTCGCCGACAAGCGAGTTGGCTGCAAAATGAATGATCGCGTCAATTTTTTCTTTCCCGAAAACTTCCTGCATAAAGGCACGGTCGCGAATATCACCTTCGTAAAATTTTGCCTTTGGATGGATTGCGGCGCGGTGGCCGGTTTGCAGATTGTCAATCACCACCACGTCATATTTTTGGTCGATCAGTTGATATACGGCATGCGAGCCGATATAACCGGCTCCACCTAAAACTAAAATGCTCATACAAGTTCCTCCATTGTCATTTCTTTTGCTCCATCACCGATGCTTGCGGTGTAGAAGTCCGCCCGGTAGCCGATTTCTTTTTCATAGACGTCCCCGACATTTTTGATGAACGCATCGACTTTGTCATTTTCAACAATTGCGATTGCGCACCCGCCGAATCCCGCGCCCGTCATTCTCGCCCCGAGCACGCCCTCCTGCTTCCAGGCGGTTTCGGCCAGCGTATCGAGTTCTTTGCCGGTCACTTCATAATCATCCCGCAGCGAACGGTGGGAGGCATTGATCAGTTCTCCGAAAGCGGGCAGGTCGCCACGTTTTAATGCGTCAAGTGCTTTTAGCGTGCGCACATTTTCGTAAACCGCATGTTTTGCCCGTTTCCTCACAATCTCATTGTCTATGATTTCCTTGTTTTTTTCAAATGCTTCTTCTGTCAAATCGCCGAGCGTTTCGATATCGAGTTTCTTTTGCAGCTGTTTCAGTGCCGATTCACATTCCGCACGTCGTTCATTATATTTAGAGTCCGCAAGTTCACGGCGTTTATTCGTGTTCATAATCAAAATTTTATGGTGATCCAGCTTGATCGGGGCATATTCGTACGCAAGCGTGGCACAGTCGAGCAAAATACCCGCGTCTTTTTTGCCCATCCCGACCGCGAACTGGTCCATGATCCCGCTGTTTACGCCGATAAATTGGTTTTCCGTTTTTTGCCCGAGCTTGACAAGATCGAGCCGTTCCACTTTCAGGTTGAACAATTTTTCAAGCATCACGCCGGTTAATAGTTCAATGGAGGCGGAAGAAGACAGGCCGGCCCCATTCGGAATATTGCCGTACACGAGGCAGTCAAAACCCTGTTCTATTTCATGCCCCGCTTCCTTCAAATACTTCAGCATGCCTTTCGGGTAATTGGCCCAGTCATGTGCTTTGTTGTATGCCAGATCGTCAAGCGTAAATTCGATGACGCCTTTTTCTTTAAAATTCAAAGATACAAAGCGAATGTTGCGGTCATCGCGTTTTTTGGCCAAAGCATATGTCCCCATGGTAATCGCGCACGGAAACACATGGCCGCCGTTATAGTCGGTATGCTCCCCGATCAGATTAATCCGGCCCGGCGCAAAAAACGCGCGCTCCGCCGCCGTCCCGAAATACTCCTTAAAAGCCTGAGACAAATTTGGGTTGCTCATGGTCGTTCCCCCCTAAGTGTAATAGATTGTAAACGGTTTCTTCGTTTTCATCTTACACGAGGAAGTAAAAAAATGCAATGTTTTTTACTAAAATTTTTACCTGCATCATTCAACATCTGAATAATAGAGTTTGAATTCGATGTCCTGGTCGTGGTTGCCAAAACCCTTTCCAAAAATGGTCGCGCCACCGACATGTTCCGCATCTTCCAGTACAGCAATCCGGAAAGTGATCAGGCTGTTTCGAAGCGGCAAATCCGAAATTTTGACATCCGACAGGCATTCCCCGTCCATATACGTGCCATACTGGTTGATCCGCAAATGTTTCAAAAGGCCGTACTGGCTGTGGTTGCTCTCCCACCAGCCGGGATTGTATTTGCCGCGGATATCCGAAAAGTTTCCCGGGCACGTCCATGTGCCGAGGTTTTTTGAGCAAGAAACAAACGGCCTGCTGTCATACACCCGCAAGCCGAAAACCGCCCCGGAAAATATCAGGAAAATCCTTGAAAAATGGCAGGATGAAAACGTACGGGCTTATCCGGCAAATCATAGAATGTAAACGAACCATGGAGCGGCAACGGTGCAAATTCAGCACTTGCCGCTTTTTTAGCGGCAGCGGCAAAGCGGGCCAAAAAAAGAGGCGGCGCTTTGCTGCTTTGCGCCCCCCTTTCTTCCCGGCTATTTAGACCATCGGATCTTTTTGTTTTACACGCGCGCGCCGAGCTGCATGAGGACGGCATCATCCATCGGCGGGTTGTGGAGCCCGGCGCGGACATCACGGTAATAGCGCTGCAGCGGGATTTTTTCGGACAGGCTTCTGGCACCTACGATTCGCATCGCTAAATCAACTGCTTCTATCGCATGATTCGTAACCGCCATTTTCGCCGCCCCAAGTTCCGGACTCATCTCTTTTCTTTGTTCTGCTCCGGCTTCATCCCACATTTTCGCAACTGAATACAGAAAATGCCGCGCCTGCATCAATTTCAGCTCGATTTCACCGAATTTCTGGCGGATAGCCGGCAGTTCCGCAATCGGATGGTTCAGGCTGTTCGGCGTATACGATTTAGCAAAGCGGGCTGCTTCCCGTTTCGCTGCCTCGGCAATGCCTAAATAACAGGCAGGGATATGGAGCAGATAACCAGCCGGCTCTTTCTTTTTCGTCTGGATCTCCGCCAGGTTCGCAAGCGGGACTTTGGAGTTTTCCAGCACAACATCATGGCTGCCGGTTGCCCTTAAAGCAATGCTGTCCCATGTTTCGATGACGGAAAGGCCTGCCGTATCCCGCGGAACGACAAAACTGCCAACCGCTTCTTTTTCCGGAATTGTTGCGGTAATGATAAAAAAGTCGAGCACCGGGGACATGGTGGCAAATGTTTTTCTCCCGTTTAACACCCATTCGCCGTTCTTTTCCGTTGCCGTTGTTTCCGGCATGCCGCCGCGCGTCGGGCTGCCGGTTTGCGCTTCGGTTGCGCAAGTGTTGATGAGGGCGGCCTCCCCTGCTGCCGCACGGCAAATGCGTTCAAACAGCTGTTCGTTCCATGTTCTTGTTTCGGACAACTGCATGAAAATCCCCATATGCCATCCGATGGAAAGGGCAGTCGACCCGTCTGCAACCGCGACGGCCTCTTGCAGGCGGACAAGCTCATACAGCGAAATGCCGCCCCCACCGTAGTTTTGCGGCACAGTCAGCTTTGTATAGCCTGTTTCTTTTAAATCCTGAATATTTTCAAAAGCAAACCGCCCTTTCAAGTCATTGGCAGCCGCCCTTTCGGAAAACGGGCCGGCGAGCGTTTGAATCAATTCCAGTTTTTCCTCCAGCGTTGAGGCTTTTAAAAAATCCATATCCTTTCCTCCCCGTAAAAACTCTTTCCTTTTATTTTACCGGAAACATGCCGGAAAAACATGACAACACTTTTTTAAATTTCCTCTTGCAATCCGGATTTTATTATAATATAATTTACATTGTCCTGATTGATTCCATGCTGGTGTAGCACAGTTGGTAGTGCACTTCACTCGTAATGAAGGGGTCGGAGGTTCGAGTCCTCTCACCAGCATCTTTCTTTTTTCCATATGGAGAAGTACCCAAGCGGCTGAAGGGGACGCACTCGAAATGCGTTAGGGCGGGTGACCGTCGCGTGGGTTCAAATCCCACCTTCTCCGCCATACATAATGCATATAAAAATTCCGGAGAACTCCGGAATTTTTTTGCGTTTATGAACCACATGGCAATTCGTGTTCCCAATCCCCATAAACCGGATTCGGGAATACGATAAATTTGCGGCCAAATGCATGGCGGAAACGGTCTGCTTCCAGGCTGCGCGCCTTGTTTCCTTTTCCGTCAAATGTCTTAAAAAAGTCACCCAGATTATCACCGAACAAGGCAATGATGTCGTGGTCCTTTTCAACAACTTGCCGGCGCGTTTCTTTGCTGCTTGTTCCTGTTTGCAACAGCACATGGGAACGGACGGCCTGCGGGATCCCTTCTTTTTTCAAGTTGCGAAGGGTGGCATCCATATATTTTTCGTCCCGGTTTGAAATGTAATAAATATCGATTCCTTTTTTATCGGCATATTTTAAAAAGGAAAGTGCCCCCGGGAGCGGTTTTGCTTTTGCTTTTTTCACCCATGTCCCCCAGCCGCTGCCAAACGAAATGCCTTTTTCTGCCATATAAGATAAGTAGGGTCCGTTATCCAGCACCGTTTCATCGAGGTCCAGCACGATGGCCCGCTTCTTTTTTACTTTAGTTTTCAGGCTCTCCTTAATACGCTGTTTTCCGATATTGTATCCTTGATAATAGAGCGCTCTTGCTTCCCCGGATGTCCGGTACCAGGCAACCCCCATTTTGGTCTGTTCCGCTTTTTGCTTTGCCGTGCAGCCCGTAACCGGAACCGTCTTCATGACGGCAGCTTCCCGGTTTTGTTTGCCGCCTTCAGCAGAGCACCCCGCATTTCCAAGCACCAGCGCAAAGACAATTAGCAACCCTGCAAAATAGTTCATGCTAGCCCCTTCTTTCTAAAATGCTTTTATGTTTAGTATAGGGGAACACCGGAAATTGATACATGCTAAAATGGCAACTTTCACGGGGGTTAGGCACTTCGAAGCGGTCTATTCTGAAAAATTTGCGACGGAATTTTTATTCTTCCACTGGCGTGTATTTTTTGTGGTATGGGCGTTTACGTACATTGTTTGCCGGAATTTCGCCCGCTTCCTTCACGTAGGCGCGTCCTACGTTAAGGAACAACAGATTTTTCGCTCGCTTCCTTCATATAGGCGCGCTCTACGTTAAGGAACAACGGAATTTTCGCCCGCTTCCTTCACATAGGCGCGTCCTACGTTAAGAAACAATAATTTTTTCCCGCGCTTCCTTCACTTAGACACGTTCTACGTTAAGAAACACCAGTTTTTGCGCCCGCTCCTTCACTTATACTCGTTTTATGCTCACTTTTCAAAAAAATAGTTGGCCTGTTTGCTCACTTACTATCTCTTTACCGTACTCTAGCCAAAAGGTTACCTGCTTCCTCCGCCTCGATCTAAAACCGTGCCAGCAAAAAAAGCAGCCCTTTTCCAATTTGGATAAGCGGCTGCTTTTTTCATTATCGCTTGGATGATTCTTTCTCCAGCTCCAAGTTTTCTTTCTTTTTGTCCGAAAATATTTTTTCCAAGGCTTCCGGCAAGGCGATCATGCCTGGCAGAAAGAATGGCAATAGGATGAAGCAAAGCACGACAAGGCCGGTAATGACGGCGATCGCCAATTCAGCCAGCAGCAGCATTCCTGAAGGCATCAGCGTGGCAAATGTGCCGCCTAAAATAACGACCGCGGAAATAATGACACCGCCTGTATGTCTCGAAGCGAGTATAATCGCTTCCCTCGGGTCAAGCTGCGGGTATTCCTTATAGCGCATCATCAGGAAAATGCTGTAATCTACACCAAGCGAGACGATGATGATAAAGGAAAAGAACGGCACAAACGAAGAAATGCCTTCATAGCCCAGCATGCCAAGAAAAATAGAGTTGATGACAAACATGGCTGTATAATAGGCACCGACAAGGGATGCCGTAATGAAAACCGGCGGCCAGAAAGACCGTATAACCAACAGAAGCACAAGCAGCACGCTGATGGTCACGATCACGGTTGATTTGGCAAGGTCCCTTGACAGAATATGGTTCATGTCGTTGGTCGTTGCACTCGTTCCGGCTGTCCCGCTGTCGGCTTTTGAAAGCACAGTTCCTTTCAGCCCGGTGACAACCGTTTTATTGATCTTATCAATGGTATCCAATGATTGATTTGAATAAGGATCGTTGCTCAACACGACAGTCAGTTTCGTCACTTTTCTGTCATCCGACATATACGTGTCCATTGCTTTTTTAAAATCTTTGTCGGCGAGCGCTTCTTTCGGAATATGGAATGTTTTTTCCGTTTTCAGCTGTGCCAGATAGTCATTTGTTTTGCCAAGGCCGTCTGAAATTTGCTTTAATCCGCGGTTAACATCCGACAACTTATCGCCGAACTGTTTAAAACCGCTAAGGCCGGAAGCGAGTTGCTGCTGGCCCGATTTCATCTGGCCCAGCCCCTTTGTCACATCGTTCATATTGGTTACTATTTTGCCGATGCCATCAGACGCCTGGCCAATCCCGCTTTCGGTTTTCTTGAGCCCGTCTGCCATTTGCGAAAGCCCGCCAGCCATCTTGGATAGATTGTCGTTCGCTGTCTTGAACCCGGCTGTCGTCTTGTCGTAATTGCTGTTCAGCGTGTTGATCCCTTCCGGCGTGATTTGCTTGAGGGATGATGAGAGCTGGTTTGTCATTTGCTTCAGCGCCAAATAGTTCCGGTCGCTCTGCACACTTGGCGTACTTTGCCCGAGCGCCGTCACGAGCGTCTGCATTTGCGCAATCGCACTTTTTACACCGAGCAGTGCTTGTGCAGCCTGCTGATAATTTTTGCCCATTTCAGCATAGCCGGCCTGCATTTTCCCGTAATTTGCTGACAATGTGCTGACCCCGCTGCTCATTTGGGAAAGATTTTTTTCAATGGTAGCGATGCCGTTTGCCAGTGTTTCCGGCTGGCCGGACCCATTGCCAATGCCGTTTTGAATTTTTTCGAGCCCGGTGGTGAGAGCGGCCATTCCATTTTTAAGTTTGGCGGTTCCATCTACCATGTCGTTCACTTTCGAAAAATCGGCGGATCCGAGTTTCTCCTGGGCTGTCTTTAATCCAGCATTGATTTGGTCAACCCCGTCCTGCGTTTGCGACAAGCCGTCCGTTACCGTAATCATCTGCTTGTCGATGTAAAAGTCCTCCATTTTCTTTCCTTCAGGCCGCGTAACCGAAGAAACTTTCCCGACACCGTCTATTTTTTTCAGCCTTTGTGTAATATTGTCAATGACAGCCATGGATGCGTTGTTATCCATTGCTTTTCCGTTCTCAATCACAACCTCCGCAGGCATGGACTGCCCTTTCCCGAAATGTTCAGCAACAAGGTTGATCGCTTTGGAAGAAGGATATTTATTGCCAAGTTCTCCAACCGTATCAAAATTCAGCTTCTCCTGGTGAAAAATCAATGCCGGGGCAATGATCAAAAGAATGAGTGTGACTGTAATAATCGGATGTTTTACGGCGATGAAAGAAGCTTTTCCCCAGTACCGGTTCGGCTTATGCCCGCTTGCATTTTTCGACGGCCAGAAAAGCTTTGTACCAAGGACTTTCATGATGAAAGGGGTTAGGGTTAAAATTTCAAGCAAAAGGATCGTTACCCCGATCACCACAACGACACCTGACCGATATATCGGCGATTCGGAAAATATAAGCGCCAGAAATGCGATAAAAACAGTCACAATACTATAGGCGATCGTTTTTCCTGCCGTCCGGTATGTGCGGACAATCGCTTCATCAATCGGGTGCCCGTGGGACAACTCTTCCCTGAACCGGTTAAAAAGCAGGATATTATAATCGGTTCCGATTCCAAATAAAATCAGCACAAGCAGCATCTGCGTCAAGCTTGTCACCGGAAATCCGGCTTTGTCGATAAGCTGGGCGGCAATCCCCATTGAACACAAATAGGAAAAAGCGACAGCCGCCAACGAGACGAGCGGGGTCACAACGGAGCGGAACACAATCACCAGCACAACGAGAATAAAAATGACTGTTAATGCTGCGCTCCGCTCCACACCGGCTTGGGAGGCCTTCAAATAGTCATTGTTAATAAAATCTTCCCCGCTCAAATAATAATCGACAGGCGAATGTTTCAGCCTGGCATCAAACTGTTTTTGGATGTCATCGATTTCTTTCCCTTTTTTATCCAGCTTGAAGCTGACCATAAGCGTGGTGCCGTCTTTTGATAAAAGGGAACTTTTGGCTTCCGGCGTATGGATCGGGTCAATCACATTGGAAATGCCGAGTTCGGATTTGCTTTCTCTAATTTTGTCTAAACAATCACCGATTTTTTCCATTTCGGCCTTTGAAATTTTATTTTTATCGTAAAAAACAATCAAATTGTTCGTGCCTTTGCCGGCATCGATCTTTTTTAACATTTTGTCTGCTACAACGGAAGGGCTTTTGCTCGAGGTTCCCTGCTGCCCCCGTTCCCGCAGGATGGCATTAACATCCGGCTGGATCGCTGTCAGCACAATCGTGGCAATGAGCCATACGGAAAAAATGATTCAACGGCCTTTCAGAATTTTTCTCACTTGTCGTTCTCCTTTTTCCTAGATTTGAAGCTTTCATTTTCGTCACGAAAAAAGAACACATCAAAAGATTCATATTTATGAAGGCCATCCCGCTCGATTTTTTTCTTCACAGCATTTACGAGCAGTTTGATGCCTTGTTCCACGATGTCCTGTTCATCCGGCTGCAACAGGTTCAATGCATCTACAAATGACTGGTTGATGATTCTTGATATGTTTTCACTCAGTTCGCCTTCCAGCTCTGATGACGGGGAGATCTCCACCGACCGTTTATCCGATGCGCTCGGGGTTTTCACAAGCAGCCCTTTTAACGTCAGCCGCTCCACGATATCCGAAACGGTGCTCTGCGTCATTTTCAAGTTCCGGGACAGCAATTTGATACTAACCCTTTTGCCCGTTAATACCTCCGCCAGCACCCTGACCTGGGGAACAGTTAAACCAAACTCCTCTGCTTCTCTTTGCAAACTTTTGATGATATAACGCTGCAAAAAATCAATTGAATCCCGAATAAATTCGGCTCTTTCACTCATATGCTCCCCTCCCCTGCAAATTTATCATTGAATCGTCTAATATACATCGTATCCGATATATCGTACACGATGTATATTAGGTGAAAACAGGATCATTGTCAATAAAATATCTGCTATATAAAATGAAGGAAAAATTCCGATGAGCGCCAAACCATTCATTGTATGATAGCTTACAGCAGGCAATATTTCGTTATACTTCAGGACGATTATTTTTGCAGGCAACAGAATAGCCTGTTTCCGTTCACTTTATATAGTAAAAACTGGGACGGGCACCAGCCTGTGTTTCCATAATTGGACCTGCGACGATTTCCCCGCAGATTCGCGACCGGTAAGACCGGATTTAAAACTTCCCCAGCCTGTTTTGTGTTTTCAGATACGGTTGTCCTTATTTTGTCCCGGCAAGCTGCGGCGAAGAGACCGGTGCACTTTATTAAGAAATGTTTCCAGTGACACCGTGTCATCTTTTCATTGACATCCTAACACGGTGTCATATATAATCTTCATATTGTTTCTTTTATGACACGGTGTCATTTTCAGGACAGATGCCCGTGCCGCAATTTTTCAAGATAGGAGAATATGCTGCCATGCCGAAGCCAACTTTTTTCCGGTTGCCGAAAGAAAAACAGGATACTTTGATTCAAGCTGCAAAAAAGGAATTTTCAAGAGCGCCGCTGCACGAATCCTCTGTCGCCAACATTGTAAAGGAGGCTTGCATACCAAGAGGCAGCTTTTACCAATACTTTGAAGACAAGGAGGATTTGTTTTATTATTTGCTGCGTTTGCTCTCACGAAAAAGCAAAGAACAGTTTATTTCCACTCTCCAAAAAAAGGACGGGGATTTATTTGCGGCTTTTACCGAGGTCTTTCAATTTGCCATTCAAGACATCCGAAACCAGGAAAATGCCAATTTTTTCAAAAATGCTTTTTCCAATATGAATTATAAAACCGAAAATACTTTGGCAGAAAATTTTTTTGAAGAGGATCTGAAAAAGCAGGATTTGGCTTTGCTCCGGTCCGTCAACACAAAAAAATTGAACATCAATAATGAACGGGAACTGCAGGATATGATCACGATTTTGGAGGCCGTCACCTTTCATAATCTTGTGCAAGCATTCGCAAGGGAATCAACGGCCGAAGAAGCACTCGATCATTATCTTGCCCAAATGGAACTGCTTAAAAAAGGATTGTACAGGGAACCTTCTCCGGCATTTTCAGGCAAGGAATAAAAACAACTTACAAAAAAGGGGAAAAAGATAATATGAATCCAGCAATACAACATAAAAAGCCGCCCTATCTCATGATCGGGGTTCTTTTTATCGGCGCTTTCGTTTCATTTCTCAATAACTCGCTGCTCAATGTAGCACTGCCTTCCATCATGGCAGATTTACACATCAAAGATTATTCCACCATTCAGTGGCTCGCAACAGGTTATATGCTAGTCAGCGGCGTGCTGGTTCCTGCATCTGCTTTTCTGCTGACCCGCTTTACAAACCGGCAGTTGTTTATTACGGCCATGTTGATCTTCACGTTAGGGACTGCGCTGGCAGCATTTGCCCCGAACTTCGGGCTGTTGCTGACAGGAAGGATGATCCAGGCTGCAGGATCTTCTGTCATGGGGCCATTGCTCATGAATATTATGCTGGTTAGTTTTCCGATTGAAAAACGTGGAACAGCCATGGGAGTCTTTGGCCTTGTCATGATTACAGCCCCGGCAATCGGCCCGACGTTATCCGGCTACATTGTCGAATACTTTGACTGGCGCTTTTTGTTTGAAATGATTTTGCCACTAGCCGTTATCAGTCTCGTTTTGGGGATCTGGAAAGCGGAAAACGTCATGGAGCAAAATAAAAAAGCAACGCTTGATTATCTCTCGGTCGTCTTATCTTCCATCGGGTTTGGTGGTTTGCTTTACGGATTCAGTTCTGCAAGTTCGGACGGCTGGACAGATCCGGTGGTTTTAACGGCACTGATTGCCGGCAGTGTGGCTTTAATCGCCTTCGTTATTCGGCAGTTTATGATGGATGAACCATTATTGGATTTGCGCGTGTATAAATATCCGATGTTTGCCCTTGCCTCTGTCATTGCCATTGTAAATGCGGCAGCCATGTTTTCCGGCATGATTTTAACACCTGCCTATGTGCAAAACGTACGGGGCATCTCTCCGCTTGACTCCGGCTTAATGATGCTGCCGGGCGCAATTGTCATGGGGATTATGTCGCCGATCACCGGAAAGCTGTTTGATCAGTTCGGTCCCCGCGTGCTGGCTGTCACGGGGCTTTCCATCACAGCTGTTTCCACCTATATGCTGGCGAATTTACAAATTGACTCGAGCTACACGTATATTATTCTTGTTTACACGCTCCGGATGTTCGGGATGTCGATGGTGATGATGCCGATTATGACGAACGGCTTGAATCAATTGCCTTCCCGGCTGAACCCGCACGGAACGGCGGTTAATAATACAGCACAGCAAGTTTCCGGGTCAATCGGAACAGCCGTTTTTGTCACGATCATGAATGCTGTCACAAAATCGAAAGCGGAAGACCTGATGTCCGGGATCAATCCGCTTCACTTTACAGCAGCTGATAAAGCCGCCTTAGGACAAAAAGCGTTGCTGGCCGGCATCCAATATTCTTTCTACGTCGCGCTCGCGATTAATATTGTCGTATTGATCATGTCCCTTTTTGTGAAACGGGCAGATACATTTAAACCAGGCGCCAAAAAGGAAAACAGAAAGAAAACCATGCAAACAAAACCGGCTGCAGATTAACAGCTGGAAAATGGGCACCGCCTTTTTAAAAGAGGCGGTGCTTTTTGCTGTGCTTAAGATTTTATACTTGAATCCTCACTATCCAGTGGCAGCACATTTGTTTTTTTAGGATGCAAAAGGAAATACGAGCCGACCACGAGAACGGCAATAAGCAAAGTCAGCAGTACTTGCGGACGCAATGAGTCGATAAAGATCATCGCGACTAAAACCGCAACAATGCCCAAAATGGTGACATAAGTTAAATACGGATACAGCCACATTTTCACCTTCAAGGCATCCGGATTCGTTTTTTCCACCGTCCGACGCATGCGCAAATGGGAAAAGGCAATGACAAGGTAAACCAATAAAGCGATCCCGCCTGAACTGTTTACTAAAAACAAGAATACTTTATCGGGGGAAATATAATTAAAAATAACCCCGACATAAGCGAAAACCGTGCCGCACAAAACGGCATAAACCGGTACCCCGTTTTTATTTAACTTCAGAAAAATTTTCGGGGCATCGCCGGCTTTTGCCATCCCGTACAGCATCCGTGAATTTGTATATAAACCAGAATTCAAACAGGAAAGTACGGCGGTCAGCACAATGAAATTCATAATCTGAGCCGCTGCCGGAATGCCAACATGTTCAAGAACGGCGACGAACGGGCTCTTTAAAATATTCGCCGAGTTCCACGGAAGCAAGGTGGCTACAATCGCAATCGAACCGACATAAAAGATCAGAATTCGCCAAATGACACTGTTAGTAGCTGTTCTGACTGCCCTTTCCGGTTCGGAGGATTCCCCCGCCGCCACTGCCACAATTTCGGTCCCCATAAAAGAAAAGATGACAACCGTAATGCCCAATAAGACGCTACCAAAGCCATTCGGCATAAAACCGCCATTCCCTGTTAAGTTGGAAAGTCCTGGGGATTGGACGCCCGGAACGATGCCGAAAATAACGGAGAGGCCGAGCAGCAGGAATAAAACAATGGTGGCCACTTTAATGATTGAAAACCAATATTCGAATTCACCGTACGATTTAACGGAATATACATTTGTGAGCGTTAATAAAACGGTTAATATTAAACTTAAAAGCCACGATGGCATTTCCGGGAACCAGTATTGAATATTCGCTGCCCCCGCAGTTGCTTCAATCGCAATGACAATGACCCAAAAGAACCAGTACAGCCAGCCAATCGTGTATCCTGCCCAAGGGCCAATGGCTTCACGCGCATAGGTGGAAAACGAACCGCTTGTCGGGTTCACCGATGCCATTTCCCCCAGCATTCTCATAACAAAAATGACAAGTAAACCTGCCAAAGCATACGAAATGACTGCACCCGGGCCGGCCGAATGGATGACGGCGCCGCTTCCCATGAACAAGCCGGCGCCAATGACTCCTCCGATCGAAATCATCGTAATATGGCGAATTTTCAAGTCCTTCTTCAGTTGCTGATTCTCCAAACCCTCTCTCTCCTTTGAAGCGCATTTTCTAACAAGAAACGTTTTTACAATTGGGAGATGCTTTCTTTTAAAACTTGCACGATCGTGCGAAAGTCATCATCGGTTATGCTTAACGGCGGGGAAAGCTGCAATACATTGTTAAATCCAGCAACAGTATCACCGTTCTTGCCAATTAACAGGCCTTTTTCTTTGCAGGTGCTTATCACTTTATTCAGTTTTTCGACTGCAGCCGGTTCCTTTGTTTGTTTATTTTCCACCAGCTCAATGCCAATCAGCAATCCTTTTCCGCGGACATCCCCTACATTTGGATGATCCTTCAGGCTTATTAGCGCTTCTAGCAGCCGTTCACCCAGTATGCGGGAACGTTCAAACAACGCTTCATTTTCCATTAATTCCAAATTCTTTAAAGCCAGTGCACAGGCTGCAGGATTTCCTCCGAATGTGTTGACGTGGCGGAAACGGTCATAATCTTCACTGCCCGCATACGCCTCGTAAATTTCCCTTTTGACAGCAGTCGCTGATAGCGGGAGATAACCGCTCGTAATCCCTTTTGCCATTGTAATGATATCCGGCTTCACACCGTAATGCATAAAACCAAACGCCTTTCCGGTCCGTCCGAATCCGCAGATGACTTCATCACAAATCAGAAGGGCACCGTGCTTTTCGCAAATCTCTTTCACTTTCGCCATATAACCATCGGGCGGCAGTAAGATCCCTCCGCCAGTAATGATCGGTTCCATAATGACGCCGGCAATCGTTTCACTTAGCTCCCACGTCATTACACGGTCGATTTCCTTGGCACTTTCAAGCGTTTCCACGTCTTCCGGATGCCGGTACGTGTCAGGAGGTGCAACATGAAGAAATCCCTGTCCAAGCGGTTCATACTTATACTTTCTTTGTGCCTGGCCTGTTGCCGCAAGCGCCCCCATCGTATTGCCGTGATACGCGCGATAACGGGAAATAAACTTGTACCGGTCCAGATCCCCTCTTTGCCGGTGGTATTGGCGGGCAATTTTAAAAGCCGTCTCATTGGCTTCCGAACCGCTGTTAGAGAAGAAAATGACGTAATCCCCGCCAAGCCATTCGTTTAATTTTTCGGCCAGCTGAATGGCAGGCACATGGCTTTGGGATAACGGATAGTATGGCATCTCAAGAAGCTGCTTGTATGCCGCTTCCGCCAATTCTTTCCGGCCGTAACCGGTATTCACACACCATAACCCGGCCATCCCGTCCAAATAGCGGTTGCCCTCAATGTCCGTTACCCAAGCACCTTCCGCTTTTGTGATAATCAAATTGGGCTGCCCGGGACTTGCGGCTCCCCTCATGGCATGCCATAAATATTTTTCGTCTGTTTCCTGTAGCGTTTTTGTTTGCAAATGCATTCATCCTCCCATCCCCTTGATTAAGTTACACGCTGTCGTCTTTTTTGCGCGTAAAAACAGTGTGCATCCTTCCCCCCATTTCCCGGCCAAAAGCAGCTCAATGGCAATATTCCGACTGCCTTGCTGCTGGCGGGTATGGGCTTCCGTTCTTTTGACGGTGCCATGTTCGCCCTGGCATGGCATTCATCCTGAAAAATGTACTGGATGACTTTCATTCTTCTCTGCGAAACGGGCGCCTCCCCACTGCCACCCATATCGATTTTTCACCATCTGCCATGCCATACCCCTGTTCGAAGTCATTTTTGTAAGCGGATTCAGTGAAGGTTTTGACAAATGATTCACCTATTCACATTACATTCCGACAGAGAACCATCCTCCAACCATAAAACTGAAGAAACCAGTAGCCAGAATTTTGGATATAAAAGGGGTCCCCATGCCCGGAAAATCACAACGGTTGGCTAAACAACACTATGCGCATATTATAGAATGAATTTTTTATCTTTTCAATACCTTTTTTCTGACCACAGGCAGAAAAGGTTTTATTGCAGCCGTGTCTGATCAAGATTGTAACCTATGATCGGGAAGATAACCACATAGAAAAGAGAAAACAGTTAACAGTTCGGAAAAAAATTAATTTTCCTTGGATTTTATGGAAGCGATTTCGAAAGGATGCTATAATAAAATTGCTCAAAGCTTGGTCTGGGCATACCATGAATGATGAATGGAGGTGTACGGCTTGAAAAGCTTCTTTTTATCTAAAACGTTTATTATTACTTATTTGATTGTCTTAGTTGCATTTGCATCACAAATAATGTATCCAGCTATAAATGTTAACTCAACTTTCGCAGACTGAAACAGGTAGGTATACCTTGATATAATTCGGCAGACCCGCAATCCATTGTTGTAGTTGACTTTTGATCAGTTGTTGAATTTTCTTCCTGAATTATTCACAGAAATTCAGAAACTTATTATAACTTATGGATTACCAAGCCTTTTCGGCTTTATTGTAATTCATTAAAAAAATGAAAAAAGAATCCATTTCTGTTAAAGTTAAAGTAACCAAAACAAAAACCAAACAGAAAGGAC
>SNQX01000016.1_pt1 | contig 145644 bp, 170 predicted proteins | sample 2580501 | NCBI WGS metagenome assembly SNQX01 (sample SAMN10953784, study PRJNA522744) | food fermentation metagenome | isolation source: 48-hour incubation of native-enriched microbial consortia from nixtamalized... | place: Mexico | collected 2017-09-24 | reverse complement strand
TTGTGTTTTCATTTAGTTCTAGCTCTTCTAATGATTTTAATAATTCCTTTGGAATTTCACGGCTCATTTTTTTCACCTCCTTTCTCAAATCTTCTTTTGGAATTTACCACTCTGCTACTACTAATGCTGCTTCAATTTCATCTTCTGTTGTTGTGTTTTCATTTAGTTCTAGCTCTTCTAATGATTTTAATAATTCCTTTGGAATTTCACGGCTCATTTTTTTCACCTCCTTTCTCAAATCTTCTTTTGGAATTTACCACTCTGCTACTACTAATGCTGCTTCAATTTCGTCTTCTGTTGTTGTGTTTTCATTTAGTTCTAGCTCTTCTAATGATTTTAATAATTCCTTTGGAATTTCACGGCTCATTTTTTTCACCTCCTTTCTCAGATCTTCTTTTGGAATTTACCACTCTACTACTAATTTCCCTAAAAATTTTCAAAACAAATGCAATGTGTCGCAAATTATTAAATCACGGATCCCTCCACTACAAAGTTTTACTTAACGTTGGCCATACTATATCCGTAAATAATGCCACGGTTGCTGTAAGAAGAACCACTTTCTCCATAAATAATTGAACTTTCATTTTCATAATATATTCCATCCTTACTATATAAATTTTTTAACGTATAATAAATTTTATATTCTGAAATTAAGAAATAAAAAAAGTGTTTTTTGTTTCCCTAGAATAAATATGATGCGCGTAATTTGTTAAATCACGCAAACCTCCACTACAAAGTTTTACTTAACGTTGGCCATACTATATCCGTAAATAATGCCACGGTTGCTGTAAGAAGAACCACTTTCTCCATAAATAATTGAACTTTCATTTTCATAATATATTTCTCCTTCATCATAAACATTTTAACATTTTTAACATTTTATCTTTTTTAAAAAAATGTTATTTAATGTAATTAAATGATAATTTAACAATAAAACATTGTCAATACGTTATTAACATTTATTTTACATTTACTTTTTGTTTAAAAATGTTAATAATAATCAATGTGAAATACATTACCAAATGATTGGAGGAATATTATGTGTTAGGTCAACGCATCAGAGAACTAAGAAAACAAAAAAAACTAACCCAGGAAAAATTATCTAACGGTATCATTACACGCAGTTATTTAAGTCAAATAGAAAAAGGAATGGTTCAACCATCTTATGAAGTACTAGAGGCTTTGAGTAATAAACTAGAGTGCTCTATAGAGGAATTCTTTAAAAGTGTAGAAAATACAGAACCAACAATATCTCAAATAAAAAAAGATATTAAGGCAGCTGAAAATCACACTAATACTCACCTATGGGATAAAGTAAAGAGCTTTATTGAACAAAAGGACTATTTTAACCATCCTGATGTAAATATATACGATAAAGGAATTTTAAATTGGATACACGGTAAATATTACGAGAATATCGGTGATTTTCATCATGCTAAGCCTTACTTAAAAAGAAGTATTTCCCTATTGAAAGAAGGTAGCTATGTAAATGAAATGATTAGATCTTTAGATTCACTAGGATACTTATATTACAGGACTAACAACCATGAGTCAGCACTTACAATATTAAACAAGGCATATAAAATAACAATTCATGAACAAATTAGTGGACTCCTATATGTTTCTTTACTTGTCAATTTAGCTCTTGTTCATGGCCGTTTAGGTGAGTATTATTCATCTATCAACTTTCTAGAAGAAGCGATAGAACAAAATGAACAAATACAAGCTTATTATAGAGCCGGTGAAATTTTTATGACACTTGGTATTTGTAACATGAAACTGCAACGTTTCAATGAAGCTGAAAAAGCAAACAAAAAAGCACTTAACTTTTTCAAATTGAATGAAAACAAGTTATATGAAGCAGGAACATATAACAATCTTGGTATTCTTCTCTCTTACAAAAAAGAATTTAATCAAGCTCAGCTAGCTTTCAAAACAGCTATCAAGATTTATACTCAAAGCAATGCACAGCCTAATGAAATTATGAATGTACAAGTTGAGTTAGCTAAAAGCTATTTTTCTCAAAAAGATTGGGAATCAGCAAAGTCCACTTGCCAGAACGTTATCAGCAATAACTCTAAAAATAAGTATAAAGCACAAGCTTATGAACTCTTAGGTGATATCTATCATAAAGAATCTACTGAAACGCTCGCATTAAAGTATTATATTAAAGCAAAAGAATTGTTTGTCGAATTTAAGTCCCCAGAAGAAAAGCTAATTTGTAAAAAAATTGGAGATATTTATTTTATTTTGAAAGATTATGAGAAATCGTCCTACTACTACCAAGAGTGCTTCTAAAAAAGCTGTTTCTCCATGTGAGAAACAGCTTTTGATAAGAGATTTATCCATACGCTAACATTCGTCTTCAAAATAGTTAGAACAGTATTTTTTTATAAATTTACACTTCCTAGGATATTAAAAAGATGGATCTGGTCGATTACCGGAGCCATCTTTTTAGTACTTAATTTTTCAGTTTTTTTATTAAACTATCCATTTTATAAGTTACCGTTCAGAGTTCCTCGGTGTTATTTTTACTTAAACCATCCTTTTTTATAAAACCAAGCCATCATGCCACCGCCAATTAGTGCCATGATAAGTAGACAAATAAAATAACTATATTGTCCACCAAGCTCGGGCATATGCGTAAAGTTCATTCCGTATACACCCGCAATAAATGTTAATGGCATGAAAATAGTCGAGAATACCGTTAATGTTTTCATAATGTTATTCATATGATGTGAGTTTAATGAAAAATAGCTATCTCGAATATCTGCCGTTAACTCTCGGCTTGCTTCAATCATTTCTGTCAGCTTAAGCAAATGATCATGTATATCTTTAAAATAAATTTCATGATCACTTATACCGTAAAAACGAGTCGAATTTAAAATACGATACAATAAATCACGCATCGGAATAATTGTACGTCTTAACTTCGATAAATCTGCACGTATATCAAATACTTCTTCTAGTACACTTCCTGCCGTTTCACCCGTTAAATTATCATCAATTGCATTTAAATGATCCTCAATGTAATATACAGGCGCAAAATAGTCATCTACAATTTGATCGATAATTGTATGTGCTACGTGCAGGGGACTATTTTTAATACGCTTCTTTTCTCCAAGCGTTTTCCATACTCTTTCAATTGCATTGTTATGAGAAAAGTGGAAAGAAACAATATAACGATCACTAATAAATAAATCAATCTCGTGCGGTTCTAATCCATCCTCACCAAATGCATGAAGAACTAAAAAGTTATATCCATCATAAAAATCAACTTTTGGCCTTTGTACATATTCTATGCAGTCTTCAATTGCAAGGGGATGGAACTTAAAATGATCTTGCAAAATGTATGTATACTCTTCTTTCGTTGGCTTATATAAATCTAGCCAATACCATACAATATGGTCTTTCTTTGTTTCCTCTAGCGAAACATCATATAATACTTCATCTGTTTTTGTTATTGCACAAATTCTAATCATATTTTCACCCATTATTATTATAAACAAAAAATAGTAAAAAAAGCCAAGGAGAAATACTCCCTGGCCCTTCTTTATTATTCAGTAACGATGCCGTGCACTAATGTTGGTGCATCTACATGCTCTTTAGAGATCTTCATGTTCTCATAAATTTTTGCTTTTACGTCTTCTACATTTTCACGGTTTGCGTAAATGGTAACAAGTGATTCACCTTTTTTCACGCTGTCCCCTACTTTTTTACGAAGCATTAAGCCAACTGCTAAATCAATTTCAGATTCCTTCGTCGCACGTCCTGCTCCTAAAAGCATTGCTGCTGTTCCGATTTCATCTGCAACGATTTCTGATACATAACCGTCTTCCTTCGCTTCCACTTCAATTTTAAATTGTGCTTGTGGTAATTTAGAAGGATCATCAACAACAGATGCATCGCCGCCTTGCGCTGATAAGAACGTTTTAAATGATTCTAGTGCCTTACCGTTGTTCATTACTTCAATTAATTTCTCACGTGCATCTTCTAGAGATGAAGCTTGTCCAGCAAGGTATACCATTTGACTTCCAAGCGTTAAACATAACTCTTCTAAATCTTTCGGTCCTTTACCTTGTAATGTATCAATTGCTTCTTGTACTTCAAGTGCGTTACCAATCGCCTCACCAAGTGGTTGACTCATATCAGAAATAACAGCCATCGTATTACGACCAACGTTATTACCAATGCGCACCATTGCTTCTGCTAAACGTTTTGCATCTTCATCTGTTTTCATAAATGCACCTGCTCCAGTTTTTACATCAAGAACAATTGCATCTGCACCAGCAGCAATTTTTTTACTCATAATTGAGCTTGCAATAAGCGGAATTGAGTTTACTGTTGCCGTTACATCACGAAGTGCATACAATTTTTTATCCGCAGGTGTTAAGTTTCCACTTTGACCAATAACTGCGATTTTATTTTCATTTACAAGACGCATGAATTCATCATTTTCGATTTCAACATGGAATCCTGGAACTGCTTCTAATTTATCAATTGTACCACCAGTATGTCCTAGACCACGTCCAGACATTTTTGCAACCGGTACACCTAAAGCGGCTACTAATGGACCTAATACAAGTGTTGTTGTATCACCAACGCCACCTGTCGAGTGCTTATCTACTTTTACTCCTTCAATAGCTGATAAGTCGATTGTATCACCGCTATTTACCATTGCCATCGTTAAATCTGCACGTTCTTGATCGTTCATATCTTGGAAGAAAATTGCCATTGCAAGTGAACTTACTTGATAATCAGGAATATCACCATTTGTATATCCTTCAACAATAAAGTTAATTTCTTCTGTCGTTAATGCATGTCCGTCACGTTTTTTTGCAATTAGGTCCACCATTCTCATTGTGAGGTCACCCCTTCATTTGTTTTACGATTGCTTTTACTAATGCTAAGAAGTTAGCTTTAACACGTTCTGTCGTTTCGATTACTTCATCGTGGTGAAGTGGCTGATCTAAAATACCAGCTGCCATATTTGAAATACAAGAAATACCAAGTACTTTCATACCAGCGTGACGCGCTACAATTACTTCAGGTACTGTTGACATACCAACTGCATCTCCACCAAGTGTACGAAGCATACGAATTTCAGCAGGTGTTTCATATACAGGACCTGTCATTCCAACGTATACCCCTTCTTGTACTTTAATATTTAAGTCTGCTGCAACTTGTTTCGCCATTTCGCGAAGCTCTACTGTATATGATGTAGACATATCAGGGAAACGTACACCCATTTCAGAATCATTTGGTCCGATTAATGGATTTGTACCCATGAAGTTAATGTGATCTGAAATTAACATAAGATCGCCTGGTTCGAATGATGTATTTACACCACCAGCTGCATTTGTTACAACAACTGTTTCTACCCCTAGTTCTTTCATAACACGAACTGGGAATGTTACTTTTTGCATATCATATCCTTCATAGAAGTGGAAACGTCCTTGCATTGCTACTACCGTTACACCTTGAAGTGTACCGAATACTAGTTGACCTGCATGGCCTTCTACAGTGGAAACTGGGAATTCAGGGATTTCACTGTAAGGTACTGTTACTGCATTCTCGATTTCATCTGCTAATACACCTAGTCCAGATCCAAGGATTAGTCCTACTTGTGGTGTCTCTTGAAATTTCTCTTTTAAATATGAAGCTGATTTTGTAATAAGTTCACGATTCATTTGTTTATCCCCCTATTTCTTTAGCTCGTTTAAGAAGCTTGTTCCGTATTCTGGCATTTTCACACCGAAGTTTTCTGCTACAGTTGCACCAATATCAGCAAATGTTTGACGAAGTGGTAACTCTTTTCCGCCTTCTTTCATGCTTGGGCTATATGCTAATAACGGTACATATTCACGTGTATGATCAGTACCATGATGCACTGGGTCATTACCGTGGTCTGCTGTAATTAATAATAGATCATCTTCTTTTAGTTTTTCGAATACTTCTGGAAGACGTGCATCATATTCTTGCAGAGCTTCTCCGTATCCTTGTGGATCACGACGGTGACCGAATAATGCATCAAAGTCAACTAAGTTTAAGAAGCTAAGACCTGTAAAGTCCATATTTAATGTATCTACAAGCTTATCCATTCCATCCATGTTAGACTTCGTACGAAGTGATTCAGTTACCCCTTCACCATCATAGATGTCAGAGATTTTACCGATAGCAATCACATCATAATCACTATCTTTTAATTCATTCATTACTGTACGGCCGAATGGTTTTAATGCATAGTCATGACGGTTCGGTGTACGTGTAAAGTTTCCAGGCTCACCAACGAATGGACGAGCAATAACACGGCCTACCATGTACTTCTCATCTAACGTTAATTCACGTGCAATTTTACAAATTTTATATAACTCATCAAGCGGCACTACTTCTTCGTGTGCTGCGATTTGTAGTACGCTATCAGCAGAAGTGTAAACAATTAAAGAGCCTGTTTCCATTTGTTCTTGACCAAGTTCATCAAGAATTTCAGTTCCAGAAGCTGGTTTATTACCGATGATTTTACGGCCTGTTTTTTCTTCTAATTCATCAAGTAATTCTTTTGGGAATCCTTCTGGGAACACTTGGAATGGTGTATCAATGTAAAGACCCATGATTTCCCAGTGTCCTGTCATTGTATCTTTACCAGTAGATTTTTCTTGCATTTTTGTATAATATCCAAGTGGTTTTTCTACTTTAGAGATGCCTTTCATTTCACGAATGTTACCAAGACCTAATTTCACCATGTTAGGCATTTGTAACCCATTCATATGTTCAGCAATGTGACCAATTGTGTCAGATCCTAAATCACCAAATTGTTCAGCATCTGGTGCTTCACCGATTCCAACAGAGTCCATAACGACTAGGAATATACGTTTATATTTATTCATAACTGCGACCTCCTATAAGTTCAGTTCTACTTCTTGTAGTATGTTCAAAACGCTATAAAGTGAAACTGTTCTCCATAAGAATTATCTTTCGTTCTCATTATCAAACAGTACTTCTTTAAATCATTCTCTAACCTATTTCGTTTACCTTGAAACGACGCAAAAACATTTCTAGTTTTTTCTAAGTCAGATGTCAGACATCTGATACTGATATCATAACATGTTTACGCTTTCTTTTTAATACATTTTCGTAGAATTTCTCATTTTCTTCACACTTCTATTGTAATCCATTATGCACAGAAGTGCTAATCATTTTATGATTTATTTCTTCATATAAAGTGAAATTTTAATCAGTGGCGGTTTTGTTCTTTCCCACTAATCATTTTCAGAATAAAAATAAAAAAAGCAGCTCTAAAGAGCTACCTTTTTATTTTACTTCTACTGTTTCTTCTTTATGTTCATGCAATTCGCCTTTTTTAACATGAACTTTCACTTTGTAAGAACCCTTTTCTTTGAAAGTATGTTTCGTTTCATACTCCCCTTTATTTCCTTCTTTTGCTGGAATGAATTCGTGTTTTTCCACACCATCTTTCCAAATCTCAAGTTGTACTTCAGCACCAGTTAAAGCTTCTTCTTTTTGTTTTAAATGAACTTTCATTGTTGATTCAGCATTTGCTTTTATGTCACCAGCCATAAGGTGAATCATTGTATCGCTTTTATGATCGCCATGTCCTGCACCATGATCACTATTTTCTTTTTTCGCATCTTCTACTTTCGCATTTCCTACAGCCACTTTTACTTCTGGCATAACATGCATTTCACGCGCATTTGTGTGAGCGATAATATGGTATACGCCATCCGTCTCGAACGTTTTCTCTACAGCATAAACACCTTTTCCTTTATGCTTACCTTCTAGCATCTCGTGCTTTTCGTCGCCAGCTTTCCAAATTTCAAACTTTACATCATCAGCATCTGTTACCTTTTCTTTTCCTTGTGTAACAAGTGCCTGTACTTCTGTTTTTTCACCAGGTTTAATTTCTTTCGGATTTGTTTGAACTGCTACTTTTACAGCTTCTAGTTTCTGTTCTTTTTTCGGTTCTTCTTTGTTTGTATTACAGCCAGCCAATGCTAGCATCGCGATAAATAAAGTCATAATAAGTTTTTTCATCATCATTTCCTCCTTCATACTTTATTTAGTATAGAGGAAATACATTGTAATATTCTAGTCTTCTGCTGAAAACAATGTACGAAATGTTTGTGAAGTTTCTGTGAAGTGCTATAGCCTTTTGAATCTATGAAAAAAGAGCATAGTACCTATGCTCTCGGATGAAACTGTTTATATACATCTTTTAATCTAGTTTTTGAAACATGCGTATAAATTTGTGTCGTTGAAATATCTGCATGTCCAAGCATTTCTTGCACAGCACGTAAGTCTGCTCCATTTTCTAATAAATGCGTAGCAAAAGAATGACGCAATGTATGAGGTGTAAGCTCTTTTTCAATATTTGCTTCTTTCGCTAATCGTTTTAAAATTTTCCAAAATCCTTGTCTTGATAATCGATTGCCATGATGGTTTAAAAAGAGTGCATCTACTACTTTTTTCCCCATCAATTCTCTTCTTCCCTTTTCAATATACTTTTGAATCGCTTCCGTCGCTAAACTTCCTAGTGGAATAATTCTTTCTTTATTCCCTTTCCCTATGCATCGAACAAATCCCATCGTTAAATGTACATCTTCTAAATTTAATGCAATTAATTCCGAAACACGAAGTCCTGTTGCATACAATAACTCTAGCATCGCTTTATCACGAACCCCAAAAGCGCTCGTCATTTTTGGTGTCTGCAGTAACGCCTCTACTTCATCAACTGACAATACTTTCGGTAATTTCCGTTCTCCTTGCGGCGTTTCAATATGTACGGATGGATCGTGCTCTACCGCTCGTTCACGAAGTAAAAATTGGTGAAACGAACGAATTGATGCAATATGACGTGCTAATGTTTTCGAAGATTTTCCGTTTTCTTTTAAGTGCTGCAGAAAGTTAACAATGTGCAAGCGTGTCACTTCGTGAAAGCTTTTCGCTTGTTCTACATTTTGCAAATACTTTACATAACTTTTTAAATCACGTTCATAAGATACTACTGTATTTTTCGCTAGTCCTTTTTCAACAACCATATAATGAATAAAATCTTTTAATTGATCTTCCAATCTACACTACTCCCCATTTTCATAGAAAAACATCATTCTATTTACGAAAGCATCCTTTGCCGGCTCTTCATTCCCTGATACTTTTTCTACAGTCTCTTCTTTTGGCTTTTCATAACGATGATAGCTTTCATATTCTTCATTTATCCATAGTATAGCGAAATAAAACAAAATCGTACAACTTGTAAATAATAAAAATACTTTTATCCCATCAAAAGTTAATTTTAAAGCTCGGCGCATTGTAAATTCCTCCAAAATATAAGTTATTACAACATATGCCAAGCTTTCACCAATTTATACCTTATTCAAATAAAAAACCTCTTCCTAGTTAAATAGGAAAAGGTTATTTTTCATCCGTTTCATTTTCTTGACAATTTTTACAAATCCCATGGAATGTTAAACGATGATCCTTCACCTTAAAGCTCCAGTCATGTTCTACTTTCCTTTCCACTTCACCAAGTAAATCTTCTTGTATTTCTTGTACAGCACCACATTGTGTACAAATCAAATGATGGTGGAAACGCTGCGCACCTTCTTGGCGTAAGTCATAGCGTGAAACACCGTCTCCGAAGTTAATCTTATCGACAACTTTTAACTCAGATAATAGTTCTAAAGTTCGATAGACGGTTGCTAATCCGATCTCTGGCGACTTTTCTTTTACAAGGAGGTAAACATCTTCTGCGCTTAAATGATCTTCTTCATTTTCTAGCAGCACACGAACTGTTGCTTCACGTTGCGGTGTTAATTTGTAGCTCGCTGCATGTAATTGCTTCTTAATTCGTTCAATTCTTTCTTCCATTCGGTACTACTCCCTCCTCGCCACTCTTACACCATTATATCAGAAGAAGGGCTTCTGTCAAAAGAAAAACAATAAAAACAAATTGATAATTATTCTCATAAAGTATTTATTGTTTATTAATAGCCTCAACGACTTCTTTCATTAAAACTGGTGATGCATAAGCCTCTACACTTGAAGCAAGAGCTAACACCGCTCCAATTACAAGAAAGAAGCATGTATAACGGATCAATAATGGTAATAGCGGCTCAGTTATTTTTCGGATAAATTGATGCCTAATCATGCGTAAGGAAAAACTTGCGGCAATTGTTGTCATAACGAGAAATACTGGGATGATAATGAGATTTTGTGGCAATACAGAAACGAATGCTAATAATAATCCATTCCATCCATGCTGACTTACTAAGAAACCTACTGTAAATCCGACAACTACTCCTTTTGCAAATAATAAAATAAAAATGAGTGGCAATCCAATAATTGAAATCCCTAAAATCCAAATAAATCCAATGTATTTTAATTGTGAAAAGTAACTTTCTCGAAACATTTCGCCTGCAATAGCAAATTCTCCTTTAGAAACTTGTCCAAAAAAACGTTGCAAATAAAATGATAAATCTTGTTTTTGATTTAATTGTAAACTATTTACAAGAATCGCTCCAAATATTACTCCCATCAATAACAAAACAGCGTTAAATATATATAATGAAGAGTTTTCCTGTATGTGAGACATTACACGGTCTTGCCAAGTTTTTCTCCACATTTTTCTTCCCTCCGTTCACACTCTTACTAAAAATGTATGAAAGAAAGAAAAAAGTATGACGAATTAACATTGAAATTCCGCTCTACTTTGCTAAACTAAAAAGTAGAGAATAGGAGGGATTTCTCTTGAAACCATTATTATTAGATTTTCCAACATTATTTCGAACTGAACGCTTACAGGTTCGTAAGCCATTTCCAGGTGATGGTGCAGAAGTGTATGAAGCAATACAAGCTTCTCTAGAAGACTTAGTACCGTGGATGCCAATTAACGCTGAAACAGAAGAAAGTGCTGAAGAAATCGTTCGTAACGCTCACGGACAGTTTTTACTTCGTGAAACACTTGATTTTCACTTATACGATAAAGTATCTGGTACATTCATCGGAGCTATAACGCTCAAGCCTGAAAACTGGGATATTCCAAAGTTTTCACTTCACTTCTGGCTACATAGCGCTTATACAAAACAAGGCTATATGACCGAAGCTGTGAAAGGTGCCATTCAATTTGCCTTTGATAAGCTAAGCGCTCGAAGAATTGAAATTCGTATTGATGCAACAAATACAAATGCATGTAACTTAGCAGAACGTTTAGAATTTATTCTAGAAGGTACAATGGAAAATGATTTCATAGCACCAGATGGTAGCTTACGTGATGCACGCGTATATGCAAAAATTAATTAAAAACACTCGCCTTTGGCGAGTGTTTATTTTTGTAGTTGTAAATATTGTACTGCAAACATCGTCTTCGCATCGTGAATACGAAGATCTTTCATAAGAGTAGTTGCTTCTTCTAATGATACTTCCATTAATTCCACAAACTCATCTTCATCTAACGCAGCTTTATTTTCTTTTTTCGTCAAACCTGTCGCTTTATATACATATAAAATTTCATCTGCAAATCCTGGAGATGTATAGAAAGAAGTAATAAGCTCCATATTTTCACATACATAACCTGTTTCCTCTTCTAATTCACGAACTGCTGTCACCTCAGGTTTTTCACCTGGCTCTAACTTGCCAGCTGGAATTTCTATAATCGCCTTTTCAAGCGCTTTACGATACTGCTCAACAAGCACAATTTTCCCCTCATCAGTAATAGCAATAATAGCAACTGCACCAGGGTGATTTACAATTTCACGTTTACTCATTGCTCCATTTGGTAATACTACATCATCAACACGAACTTTTATAACTCTACCATCAAAAATCGGCTCAGTTTTTACTGTTCTCTCTGCAAGATTACTCATACTACTTCATCTCCCTGTTCTATTTCCTATTCTTTCCTCATACATTTTACCACATTGAAAGGAGCGTGATAGAAATGAAAGTTTATATTTTACCAAATCGCGTCACTTTAGTCGGAAAAGCATGGCAAATTCGCCATAAGCTAAAACAATATGGCAAAGAGTATACAACTGTACAAGAGTGGATTACAGCAACTAAAAAGTAAACGTTTGTCAACCTCTTTTCCCTTGCGTACAATAAGAATAAGGAGAAGGAGGTTGAACTATGAAAAAACGTCAATTAGGAAACTCAGATTTATTTGTGACAGAAATGGGACTTGGCTGTATGTCCCTCGGTACATCTGAAAAAGAAGCCCTGCGTATTATTCATGAAGCAATCGATTTAGGAATCAATTTTTTTGATACAGCGGATTTATATGATTATGGATTAAACGAAGAATTTGTTGGAAAAGCCTTAAAAGGAAAACGAGACCAAATTATCCTTACAACGAAGGTTGGGAATCGATGGACAGAAGAAAAAAACGGCTGGTCTTGGGATCCTTCTAAAAATTACATAAAGGCTGAAGTGAAAGAAAGTTTACGTAGACTTCAAACTGATTATATTGATCTTTATCAACTTCACGGCGGGACGATTGAAGATCCTATAGATGAAGTAATTGAAGCCTTTGAAGAATTGAAAAAAGAAGGTATCATTCGCCATTACGGTATTTCTTCTATACGTCCAAATGTCATCCGTGAATATGCACAGCGTTCAAATATCGTTAGTGTTCTAATGGAATATAGCCTTTTGAATCGTCGCCCTGAAGAATGGTTCCAGCTTCTTAATGAACATCAAATTAGCGTCATTGCTCGCGGACCACTTGCGAAAGGAATATTAACTGATAACAATACAAGAAAGATAGAAAGAGTAAAAGAAAAAGATTACCTTTCTTATTCTTACGATGAATTATATGCAACGCTTGCGAATGTAAAAGAAATAATTGGAGAAAACTCCTTAACTGGAACAGCTATTCAATATTGCTTACATAACGAAACTGTTGCAGCTGTTATACCTGGTGCAAGCTCTATTGGGCAATTACGAGAAAATGTACAAGCTAGTAAACAAACACAGTTAACAACAGCAGAATATACACAGCTTCAGCAAATTGTGAAATGTAATACGTACGCATTACACCGATAAAAAGACGCTACCATACTGGTAGCGTCTTTTTATAACGTATCATATTTATCAGGATTCGTTCCTACATGTAAATTACGATTTAACGTATTAATTTGAGTCATCTCTTCTTCTGTTAATGAAAAATCAAAGATAGAAAAATTCTCCTGAATGCGAGATGGTGTAACAGACTTAGGAATCGTCACAATCCCGCTTTGAATATCCCACCTTAATATAACTTGCGCAGGTGTTTTTTCATATTTAGTAGCAATGGCCTGAATAATCGGGTGCTGAAATACTTCTCCGCCCCTCATTAATGGACTCCATGCTTCCATTTGAATTTGCTCACCTTGACAGAAATTACGCAATTCAAATTGTGTTAACATGGGATGAAGTTCCACTTGGTTTACCATCGGCTTTACTTTGCAATTTGGTAATAGCAGTTCTAAATGATGTTTATGGAAGTTAGAAACACCAATCGCGCGCACTTTACCTTCTTCATACAGTTTTTCTAATGCTCGGTACGTATCAACATACTTCCCTCTTATTGGCCAATGTATTAAATATAAATCTACATAGTCCATTTGTAATTTTTTTAAGCTTTTCTCAAACGCCTCAAGTGTTTCCTCGTATCCTTGATCATCGTTCCAAACTTTTGTTGTAATAAAGATGTCTTCTCTCGGAATCCCTGATTCACGAACTGCTTCTCCGACACCGCTTTCATTTTCATATACAGTTGCTGTATCAATCGAACGGTATCCAACTTCTAACGCTGTTTTTACTGCTTGTTTTACTTCGTCGCCTTCTTTCGCTTTATAAACGCCTAAACCAATCATCGGCATTTTTACGCCATTATGAAGTGTAGTTGTTGGAATGTGCACAGTCGTCTCCCTTTCATCATTACATTTTTTTATAAGCCACCACTTTATTTGAACAAGATTCAACTAAAAAGTCAAAACATATGTACAGTTTACATAATAAACTTATATACTTTCTAAAATAATGCGAACTCATTCATTCACTTATTTTCCATCCATTTCTTCGCTTTTTCATCAACATTACGTACAAACTCAGTTTTCCCTTCCGAATATAACTCACCATCATATGTATACTTTTCAGCTAATTCTTTCTTTAAAGTTGCATATGCCTCAGCTTCTTCACAATGAGCCATCATATAATCACGAAATGCTAAATGCCTTACTATCTCAGGGTTTCCTTTTTCAAACACGTGTAAGTGATACGAGCGTTTTTCCTCCGTTCCATGAATAAAATAACGGCGTCTTGAAATACCATTCTCCCCTTTTACGATATAGCCAAGCTCTTCAAAACGTTCATTCCACCTATCTACTCTGTCGATACTCTCTACTTCCATAATCATATCTATAATTGGTTTCGCTGCCAGTCCTGGCACCGACGTACTTCCAATATGATGGACCTTCACCTTTTCTGGCATCGCCGCTTTTAATCTTTCAGCCTCCATTTGAAATTTTTCACCCCAATGATTTTCATGCGGAACAACTACAATTTTTCTCATTCTAACTCCCCTTTTCTTACAAGCTCGTCAAAAAAATGATCAGCGTTATTCACTGATCATTTTCGTTATTATTTAAAGTCTTTCCAAGTAAGGTTACTTTCACTTAACAGTTCTTCAAATGATTTATTCTTTTCACGTTCTTTTTGTTCTTGGCGCTTTCTTTCCTGTTCAGCTGCCACTTTTTCCTCTTCTCTCACTTGCAACTCTTTCTTCTTATTCTTTAATTGCTGCATGAGTGAATCATTTAATTGATCACCTAATGTAAGCGACTCTTTCTTTTGTTGATTCACTTGCGCTTGTCTTTGCATTTGTCTTTGTTTCTTTTTCTTCATACTACTCACCTTTTACTTTTTTCTCCATTATAGTAGATACACAATGAACTCGACAATAAAAAAGGTCCTTTACTCTATTATTCACTTTTTGTAAATATGTTAATTTTTCGAAAAAACTATTTTTTTGTCTGGATATAATCCTATGAATCTATTAAAATTATGTCGTATGATGTCAGATTATAAAAAAAGGAGAATTAGATTATGTGGAAAAAAATCATTCCTGCTGTTGCCGTTTTAAGCACCATTACTTTTTCAACCGTATTTGCTGCTCCCCCATCCCAGACTCCAGCTGAACAAAACCGCTACATAGACGTACAAATGCTTGGTATTAATGATTTCCATGGACAACTAGATACTGTTAAAAAAATTAATAACAAAGAAGCTGGTGGCGCTGATTACTTAGCTACTTATTTAAAAGAACGTAAAAAGCAAAACCCGAATACACTTCTCGTACACGCTGGCGATATTGTCGGAGCTAGTCCACCAGTTTCAGCATTGTTACAAGACGAACCAACGATTGAATTTTTAAATGACTTAAAATTTGATGTTGGTACAATCGGAAACCACGAATTTGATGAAGGTATTGATGAAATGAAACGTCTCATTTACGGTGGCTATCACGAAAAAACAGGGAATTTCAAAGGTGCAAATTTCCCTTATGTCGCTGCAAACTTCTATAATAAATCCACTGGCCGCTTATTTTTACCGCCATTTACTGTAAAAATGGTAAATGGTGTGCCTGTAGGATTCATTGGCGTAGTTACAACTGATACACCAAATGTCGTGATGCCTACTATGCTTAAAAATGTAGAAATCACTGACGAAGTAGAAGCAATTAATAAATCAACGCAGCAATTAAAGCGTCTTGGCGTTAAATCCATTGTCGTCCTTGCTCATGTCGGTGGAACAACAGATGAGTCTGGCGTGACAAATGGAGACCTTACTCGAATTGCAAATGAAACAGATCCGGAAGTTGATGTTATTTTTGGTGGGCATAGTCACACGTATGTAAATGGTACTGTAAATAATAAACTAATCGTCCAAGCGAACTCTTACGGAATGGCTTTCTCAGATGTAGATGTAACAATTGATCGTAAAACAAAAGATATTGTAAAGAAAAAAGCTGAAGTTGTTACAACATACCATGAAGGTGTAGAACCTGATAAACAAGTAAAGAAAAAACTAGATCAATATAAAGAAAAAATTGCACCGCTTGTAAATGAAGTTGTCGGAAAATCTACAGCACCTATCGACCGTAAACAAAATGATGCTGGTGAGTCCACTCTTGGAAATTTAGTTGCCGATGCCCAGCGCCAAACGATGCAAACTCAAATCGCACTTATGAATCCGGGCGGCATTCGTAATGACTTAGATGCTGGCGATATTACATGGGGCGAATTATACGGCATTCAGCCTTTTGGAAACCAATTAATTAAAGTAGATTTAACAGGTCAAGATATTCGCGACATTTTAAATCAACAATGGCAAAAAGGAACGACGAGAATGCTTCAAATTTCAGGTATTCAATATACGTGGGATGCAAATAAACCAAACGGTCAAAAAGTTACAAATATACGTTTAACAAACGGTGAAGAATTATCTCCATCTAAAACGTATAGCGTAGTGGCAAATGCCTTTTTAGCTTCTGGCGGTGATGGATTTGTATCATTTAAAAATGGTAAAAATGCAGAAACTGGTCCAAACGACTTTGAAGCGCTAGTCGATTACGTAAAACAATTAAAAGAACCTATTCAGCCAATTATCGATGGTAGAATTCAAAAAACAAATTAAGTACACTCATAATAAACAATCTTAATTTTTCATCGTAAAAGATACACATAAACCTTTTATCCGTCATATATGTGAAACCTAAAAAGGATACTCGTTCTTACAATGAACATAGTATCCTTTTCTTTATTTATCAATATGTGATGTGTTGTTAAAATCATATTGTTGTAAAAATTGTTGTAACGCCTCTTCTACAAGTTTAGATTTTTGAATTCCTTTCGATTCTGATATAACGTCTAGTTTTGCTAATATTTCTTTATTAATAGAAAAGGTACGTTTCTTTTTTTCTGTACTTATATTCATCATGGGTGCAATTACTTCTTCTTTCTTTCTTAATAACTCATAAATACTTTGTAATTGTTCATAAATTAATAGTTGATAATCCGTTTTCGCATATTGAAGGGCTGTCGCTTCTTGGAGTTGTAAGTGACGCGGTTCTTCTCCATCTCCTACAAAAATACGCTTTTTCTGTTCTCCATCATATTCGTATCCAATCAATCTTAATTTCTTCGATAATGTATACGGGCTTATTTCAAGGCGTTTTGCTATAATAGCGATGGATTCACGCCTATTTAAACAATCGATAATTTCTCCAATCGTCACAATTTCCCTCCTCCCATATTGAAATGACACTAGTATGGTATGTTACAATGATTTTCTAACAGTATATGCAAAACGAATAGCCTGTGCGATTCATACGATTTTAGAAAAGGAGGTTTTCAATATGCTTTTTCGTAGCAATACCCCGCAGTTCTATAATGAAAATAAAAAACTCATTCCTAATAGTATCGCTACGATGGAAAGCGTTATGATTAACAACCGAAAACAAACTCTCCTTATGCGCGGGCAAAACGTAGAGCAGCCTATTTTATTATGCTGTCACGGTGGACCAGGCATGGCACAAATCGGATTTATTCGTCATTTTCAAAAAGAATTGGAGAAACACTTCATCGTAATTAATTGGGATCAGCGCGGGGCAGGTAAATCCTTTTCAATGAAAGATTTCGGAGCAAATTTTACAATCGAACAATTCATTTCCGATGCAAAAGAAGTGATTCAATATGTACTTAAAAAATTCAATAAACAGAAACTATTTCTCGCTGGTCATTCTTGGGGAAGTATTATCGGGCTTAACATAGCACACTATTATCCACAATATATCGAGGCTTATATCGGTATTGGGCAAATTGTACATATGAAACAAAACGAGGAATTACTATATCAGCATTTAATTCGTTCTGCAAAAAAATATAATCATAAAAAAGCATTAGCGTCCCTTTTAAAATTAGGAAAACCGCCATTTTTAGATACGAGACGCCTTATTATTCAAAGAAAATGGCTTGGCACATTCGGAGGTGCAATCCAAAACGGATCTTCCTTTTCTTTCATACGAAAAGGCTTCTTTTCTCCCGAATATACACTATTAGATTGGTTCAAGTTTCTCGCAGGAAATTTAAAATCTGGCGTTTTATGGGAAGAAATATTGACAATCGATTTCTTTTCTTCTATTACGAGTTTATCTATTCCAGTTTATTTTTGTTCTGGTCGCTATGATTATCAAACTCCTTATGCACTCGTTCAGGAATATTGTGATGTAATAGAAGCACCGATAAAAAAGATGATTTGGTTCCCAAATTCAGCACATTCTCCCGATTTAGAAGAGCCAGAATTATTCGCTCGTTCTTTACAATCCATTAAACAAGAGCTAACTTTTCACCATTAGTAACAAAAGGCTCTTTTACATTTCATAAAAAACAATTTATAATAATATGTCGCAACTATGTATAAATCTAGCAAGGTGATTCATATTTCCTTGCCTTAACACAATAAAATTTTGGGGAGATTACATTTATTATGAATGCTGTACTCATTGCAGTAGCAGTTATGCTATTGCTTAGTTTGTTACGTGTCCAGGTCATTGTCGCCATCATTGTTGGAGCTTTAACAGGCGGACTTATCGGTGGACTCGGTATTTCAGAAACGATTAACACTTTTACAACTGGTCTTGGAAACAGTGCTCCAATCGCTTTAAGTTATGCAATGCTTGGTGGTTTCGCTATTTCTCTTTCCAAAACCGGACTTCCAGATGCTATGATTCAAACTGCATTAAAGTGGATTGGCAATGAACAAGACACGAAAAAACAGGTTTACTCTAAAATACTTATTCTATTTATCATTTTAACGATGGCTTGTTTCTCACAAAATGTGATTCCTGTTCACATCGCTTTCATCCCCATCTTAATTCCAGCACTTTTAAAAGTATTAAATGAGCTGAAAGTGGATCGCAGACTTGTTACATGTATTATTACATTCGGATTGATTACTCCTTATATGTGGATTCCAGCAGGATTCGGAAAAATTTATCATGACGTATTACAAACAAATGCTGCGCAAAGCGGTCTTACATTTGATGTCGCACTTATTCCAAAAGCAATGACCATTCCAGCAATCGGTATGATTATCGGATTATGTGTGGCAGTATTTATTACATACCGAAAACCTCGTACGTATGAAACAGAACAAATTCATACTACTGAAAATGAAATCGTTCCCTATACAAAACGAAGCATTACTTTCGGGCTAGTATCTATCTTAGCTACATTAACTGTTCAATTAGCAACAGAATCAATGATTTTCGGCGCTCTAGCGGGGATTATCGTTTTATCAGTTAGTGGTAGTCTACCTCTTAAAGAAGCTGATGCAATTTTAACAAGCGGAATGCGTATGATGTCCTTTATCGGATTTGTTATGATTTCTGCCGCTGGGTTCGGAGCTGTTCTTCGAAAAACAGGACATGTTGAATCTCTTGTACAGACGAGTGCACATATAATTGGGAATAACAAACCACTCGCTGCATTTCTTATGCTTGTAATTGGACTGCTCGTTACGATGGGGATTGGATCATCTTTTTCAACCATCCCTATTTTAACAACAATTTTTGTACCTCTCTGTATTCAGCTTGGATTTAGTCCAATGGCCACCATTGCAATTATCGGTACAGCCGGAGCGCTAGGAGACGCAGGATCTCCAGCATCAGATAGTACACTTGGACCAACATCCGGTTTAAATGCTGATGGTCAACACCATCATATATGGGATACGTGTGTACCAACTTTTTTACATTACAATATACCGTTACTTATATTCGGCTTTATTGCCGCAATTACATTATAAAAGGTGCGTTTTATACGCACCTTTTACTTTTTTATTTTTCCCTTTAATTGTTGCAATGCTATTTTCCCATTTTCTTCGATACAACTTTCCATTTGCATAAATGACGGACCTGCCCACTCACTGTCTATACTCCCGTTCAGTCCAATAATTTTCAATTTATCCGGTATACGGATATTTAATTTTTTTGCTGCTCGAATTAACTCAAAGGTAATCTTATCACTTGAAGTTACAATTCCATCTATATACGGATAAGTTTGCAATAATGTAACAAACTGTTTATTCGTATACCCTTGTACACATTCTTCTCGATAAGAGATTCCTTCCTCCCAAACAGCGTCTAAAAATCCTGATATGTACTCTTCCATTTCTTCACTATCTTCGCCCTCACCGAAATAAGCAAGAAAGTGACAACCTTTTTCTTTTAATAAAGAGACCGCTCTTTGGCCACTTTCATAATAATTTGCATGAGATTTTTTTTCATCAATCACAACAAACGGAAGTGGGATTTCTCCTATACTTTTAAAAACGGATCTTGTCAAAATAACACCTGCAACGTTATTTTCCTTCAACATATGTATGTATCTATCTTTATTCTCTATATTACAAACAATAATTTGATATCCTTCTTTATACGCTATTTCCTCAATACAATGTAGCAAAGTGATGTTTGATGGGTCATATAGATTATCTACAAGTAATGCAATTATCGTTGAATTCTCTTTAAATAGTGGCTTTGCTGCACTATTTGGCCTATAACGTAATTCCTCAATTGCTTCCTTTACTTGTTTTACTGTGTCCTCATGAACGTATCCTTTTTCATTTATAACTCGTGAAACGGTTGCGACTGAAACACCTGCCAATTTTGCAACATCACGTATAGTTGCCACATCGTCACCCCTTAATATGGTAATAGATTACAATTTTACGGTAACCTAAATTACAATATTCGTCAAGGTTAATAATTTATATTTCTGAAAATTGTTACATCATTACACTAAACTATATTCTAATTGAATTTCATGTAAAATCGGGATATTATCATACCCAATGCGCGGAATTTCTTTCTTTATTTTTCGTGCCTCTTCCACCGCATTTACATATAAATTCGTCATCAAAAAATTTCGTTTTTGGTAAAAACGTAACGCATTTATATTATCATTTGTTGTTATAAGCCAAACCTTCCTGCACCGTTCTTCTTCTGCAACTCGTAATACACAATCCACAAGTTTTGTCCCTATTCCTTTTCTTTCTTCAAAGCTATCTAACGATACAATTTCGCACATATTTCTGATCAATTCATACGTTACAATTCCGATTATTCTGTCTTCTGAGAGCGCAACAAATCCTGGCAACTCTTCTAACTGATGTCCCTTACCACGTGAAACCATAAATGAACTCCCCCAGTTCTCACACATGAACATTCGAATTGTTTCTTTCATCGCTGGCGTAATTTTTTGTATATGCACCATTTCCTATTTCTCCCCTTTTCTATCCTTGTGATACAATATAAGTGTATCACATGTAACGGTATTTGGAGGATGAGGTAAAGTATGAAACGTTTTTTTGCAGCATTGTTTACTATACTAGGTGCGATAACTGCCCTTGGGATTTTCTTTACAAATAAGGTGATGTACTTAAAGAAAAAAACAGAGGAAGAAATACTCGAAAGAGAAACGAAAAAACATTTTCGTATAGAGGATTTTGAAGCTCTTCATAAAGAAGAAATTCATATTCCTTCGCAATTCGGATATGATCTTCACGGATATTACATTCCTGCTGGTCATTCCAATAAGTTTATGATTTTCTGTCACGGCGTAACTGTAAATAAAATGAACTCTGTAAAATATGCAAGGTTATTTTTAAACAGAGGATATAATGTCGTTATTTATGATCATCGTCGTCATGGTAAAACTGGCGGAAAAACAACAAGCTATGGATACTATGAAAAGCATGATTTAAAATCTGTAGTTGACTGGCTAAAAGATCGTTTTGGAACAAATATAACACTCGGTATTCATGGTGAATCAATGGGCGCTGCAACACTTCTTCAGTACGCAGGACTTGTAGAAGATGGTGCTGACTTCTATATTGCAGATTGTCCTTTCTCTGATTTCTACGGACAATTACAGCACCGTTTAAAGGTTGAATTCCATTTACCGAAATGGCCTTTATTACCTTTAGCAAATGCTTTCTTAAAAGTGCGTGACGGTTATACGATTCGCGAAGTTTCACCAATCGATTGTATAAAAAACATTAACAATCCCGTTCTCTTTATTCATAGTAAAGATGACGATTATATTTTAGCTGATATGACAAAAGCGTTATATGAAGCAAAAGAGAATAATAAACAACTTTATATTGCAGAACACGGCGCACACGCTTGCTCTTATAACGAAAATAAAGAAGAGTATGAAGCAGCAGTTGATCAATTTTTAAACTCATATGTAAAAGAAACAAAAAACAGGCTTGCATAAGCCTGTTTTTTTATTGCGCTAAAACGTCTGTAACTTGTTCCATATTTTCAGAAATCCACTTTATTGCATCATCTAACGTTGGAAATTCTGTCGTTTGAAATGTTACCTCATCTTGCAGTAACCAAACATCCTTTGACTCTTGTCCTACACCAGCAATGGACCAGTGTAACAAACTATATGGATGATTATCATTCAAAAATGATGCCCACGTGCGCTCATTTGCAATATTTCGTAATGTACGTAATTGTTTATCCATCTTTCGTCACCTTACTCTAGTCAGTTATAAAAAACATTATAACACTCTCTTCTCTTCCAAAGAAAGTGCTCTTTTCATATTGTCAAGTACTTCTCTTGATTATATGATGAAATTAAGCGTTTGGGAAGGAGGGATAGCGTTGGCTAAAATACAAATTAAAGTAAATGATAATGGCTCTTTTCGCGTTACAGGGGACGTGGAATTAGTTGATTCACAAGGGAATGTATTCCCAGCAAAACCGGCATTTTCTTTATGCCGTTGTGGTTTATCAAAAAATATGCCTTATTGCGATGCTTCGCATAAAGGTAAATTCGAATCTGTTGTTAGAGCACCAGAGGCAGAATAATTTCACATGTGACATGCACATTTTTTTGTGCATGTTTTTCTTTTTTACAACTCCGTTACATCCCTTCTCCTTACAACATTTTTCATACTTTTGTCTCCATGCCAGACCGCCTGTATTTTCACACAATTCTTCACATTCGAATATTTTTCACTAGCCTTTTTTCTTTTTTGTGCTATAATTTGAGCAAACAACATCCTTCGGGGTCGGGTGAAATTCCCAACCGGCGGTGATGAAGTGCAAACTTCTAAGTCCGTGACCCGTTTTCAACTCGAAAACGGTGGATCTAGTGAAACTCTAGGGCCGACAGTATAGTCTGGATGGGAGAAGGATATGTTTTCTAGTAATTTTATATAGCGAATACACTTTTATTTCAGTATGCATATTTTTATAGATTCAATTCAAATCTATATATATGTTTTATTTTGTATACTTTTCTTTCTATACTGGAATAAAAAGAGACGACTAGCGCTTGAAAAATTTGATATTTTTCCTTATGCAAAAATATCAATCATCGTTAGGTTTCTTTCCTATGCTTTCGTATTCGAACTATATTTCTAGAAATCACGTCTCCCAAACCTCAAGGATATTAAGTCCTTGAGGTTTTTTGATTTTTTTAGGAGAGGTGAAGAAAATGACAGATCAAGAATATATGAGGATTGCTCTGCAATTAGCAGAAGGAACATCCGGACAAACAAGTCCAAATCCTATGGTTGGTGCTGTTGTTGTAAAAGACGGAAACATCGTCGGTATGGGGGCTCATTTACGTGCTGGTGAAGAACACGCAGAAGTTCATGCTCTTCATATGGCTGGTGAAAAAGCAAAAGGAGCTACCGTGTATGTAACACTTGAACCGTGTAGCCATTTTGGAAAAACACCACCTTGCTGTGAATTGCTCATCAAAAAAGAAGTCAAACGGGTTGTAATTGCTACTCTTGATTGCAATCCTCTCGTTTCTGGTAACGGAAAAAGAAAATTAGAGGAAGCTGGCATCGAAGTAACTACCGGTGTTCTGGAAGCAGAAGCAGTTTTATTAAATCGCTACTTTTTTCACTACATGAAAACGAAACGTCCATTTGTAACAATAAAAACAGCGATGAGCTTAGACGGAAAAACAGCAACCGTTACTGGTGAAAGTAAGTGGATTACAGGTGAAGAAGCACGAGCTGATGTTCACCAATACCGCCATACACATGATGCTATTCTCGTTGGAGTGAATACAGTTATAGCTGATAATCCGCATTTAACAACAAGAATTCCTAACGGGGGTAAACATCCTATACGCGTTATTTTAGATACTCATTTACGAACGCCACCATCTTCTCATGTCATAACAGATGGTTTAGCACCGACATGGATTTTTGTCGGTAAGGATGTAAATAAAGAGAAAATAGCTTCTTATGAATCTGAAAATATAGTGATATTCCAAATGAAAACGAAACAAATTGAAATACAAGATATTTTAGATTTACTCGGCGAAAAACAAATCCTGTCTCTTTTCGTTGAAGGTGGGCAAACAGTTCATGCAAGCTTCTTACAAACAAAGTATTTCAATGAAATTGTAACTTATATAAGTCCAAAATTAATTGGTGGAAGTAAGGCCCCTACTTTATTTGGCGGAAATGGTTTTTCAACATTACAAGATGCGCTTTCCTTGGAAATTCAAGAGATGAAACAAATTGGCGATGATATAAAAATTGTTGCGCATGCCCGAAATGAGGTGACGGAATGTTTACAGGAATTGTAGAAGAATTAGGAACGATTGCAAACATGCAACAAAGCGGAGAAGCGATGAAGTTAACGATCCATGCAAATACAATTTTATCCGATGTTCACTTAGGTGATAGTATCGCGGTTAACGGTATTTGCTTAACTGTAACGAGTTTCACAACAACTTCATTCACCGTGGATGCAATGCCTGAAACGATGCAATCTACGTCACTTCGCATGCTTAAACCGCACTGTAAAGTAAATTTAGAACGTGCAATGGCTGCAAACGGACGATTCGGTGGACATTTCGTTTCAGGACATATTGATGGCATCGGAACGATAGTAAGTAAAAAACAACACTATAATGCCGTCTATTACAAAATAGCTATCGCTGATGAATTATTGCGCTATTGTTTGCATAAAGGATCCGTTGCTGTTGATGGAACGAGTTTAACAATATTTGATATAGACGAATCTTCCATTACAATCTCACTCATCCCGCACACAGTAAGTGAATCTGTTATCGGAGAAAAGAATGCCGGTGACATCGTAAACATTGAGTGTGACATGATTGGTAAATATATTGAACGCTTTATTTCTAAACCTGTAAAACGAACAAATTCAATGACCGAAAGCTTTTTACAAGAAAACGGATTTCTATAAGGGGGAAGCATGATGTTTCATCGTATTGAAGAAGCTCTAGAAGATTTAAAACAAGGAAAAGTCGTTATCGTATGTGATGATGAAAACCGTGAAAATGAAGGCGACTTTATCGCTTTAGCAGAGTATATTACGCCAGAAACAATTAACTTTATGATTACACATGGGCGCGGCCTCGTTTGTGTACCAATTACGGAAGAGTACGCAGAACGTCTACAATTAGAACCAATGGTAGCTCATAATACAGATTCGCATCATACTGCATTTACAGTGAGCATTGATCACGTTTCTACAACAACTGGGATTAGTGCTCACGAACGTGCAACTACGATACGAGAGTTGTTAAATCCTGCATCAAAAGGTGCTGATTTCAATCGTCCGGGACATATCTTTCCATTAATTGCGAAAGAAGGCGGTGTCCTGCGCCGTGCTGGTCATACAGAAGCTGCTGTCGATTTAGCACAGCTTTGCGGGGCAGAACCAGCTGGCGTCATTTGTGAAATTATTAATGAGGACGGTACGATGGCACGCGTACCTGATTTACTACAGTGTGCAAAACAATTTGATATAAAAATGATTACAATAGAAGATTTAATTGCTTATCGCCGCCACCATGAAACATTAGTGACGCGAGAAGTGGAAATTACATTACCTACAGATTTCGGTACTTTCCATGCAATTGGCTATTCTAATTCATTAGACTCGAAAGAGCATATCGCACTCGTAAAAGGTGATATTTCAACAGGAGAGCCTGTACTTGTACGCGTTCATTCAGAGTGCTTAACAGGAGATGTATTTGGCTCGTGCCGCTGTGATTGCGGACCACAACTCCATGCTGCCCTTGCTCAAATTGAGCGTGAAGGAAAAGGCGTTCTTCTTTATATGAGACAAGAAGGACGAGGTATTGGGCTTCTAAATAAGCTTCGCGCTTATAAGTTACAAGAAGAAGGGTTCGATACTGTAGAAGCAAATGAAAAGCTTGGATTCCCAGCGGATTTGCGTGATTATGGTATCGGTGCTCAAATTTTGAAAGATTTAGGTTTACAACATTTACGATTATTAACGAATAATCCACGAAAAATTGCTGGCTTACAAGGTTACGATTTAGAAGTAATCGAGCGTGTACCGTTACAAATGCCAACAAAAGAAGAAAATAAAACGTATTTACAAACGAAAGTAAACAAATTAGGACATTTACTAAATTTATAATTAAAGGAGAGATTTATTATGGTATTCGAAGGTCATTTAGTTGGTACAGGATTAAAAGTTGGGGTTGTTGTTGGACGTTTTAATGAATTTATTACAAGTAAGTTACTTGGCGGAGCTTTAGACGGATTAAAGCGTCACGGTGTAGAAGAAACTGATATTGATGTTGCTTGGGTGCCTGGCGCATTCGAAATTCCTTTAATCGCTAAAAAGATGGCGAATAGCGGGAAGTATGATGCTGTTATTACGTTAGGTACTGTCATTCGCGGCGCGACAACACATTATGATTACGTTTGTAATGAAGTTGCAAAAGGTGTTGCCTCTTTATCACTACAAACAGACATCCCCGTTATTTTCGGTGTATTAACCACTGAAACAATCGAGCAAGCGATTGAACGTGCGGGCACGAAAGCTGGTAATAAAGGTTATGAATCCGCCGTTGCTGCAATCGAAATGGCTCACTTATCAAAACAATGGGCATAAAAAAAGAGGCTGCGGCCTCTTTTTATTTTTTTACTTTTTTCCGTACATCTTTTATTAATTCATCCATTGTTTTTCCTTCTGTTTGTATACGAAGTGTTTGTGCTGTTCTCCATACATTCTCTCTTTTCTTCGCTTCTTCTATAATAGTAATTTCTTTTCGTACTTCCTTTAAATCTTTCCCTTCTGTTTTCAATCCAAAATGTTCAGCTTTCGTTCGAAAATGTTGTTCAATTCGTTGTTGCATCTCTTTTTGTTCAGGATTTTCGGCGGCCTTAACTGGATCAGCACTTATCGCTTTTAGTAAAATGAGACAAGTCATAATCGCTAATATATATTTGTGCATGTAAAATCCTCCAACCCAATATAAAGTGAAACTTTAATCAGTGGGGGGGCTTCATCCCCCACTGATTATTAGTTGAACCAATCGGACTTTTATGGGCAGCCCGCCCCCCACCTAACTTCTTTGCTTTCGCTGCTTTTTGAGGTGTGGGTCTTACTGCCCATTAAAGTCAGATAAATTACATATTTACTATGTACAATTGGTGCTTGGAAAATTCGTCCACCAAAATTCTTTTTTTCGCTCAAAAGTCACTAGTATCAAGCGTTCACAACCATTTATTACATTTTATTTACAAAAAAAGCAAACTCTTTTACAAGTTTGCTTTTTTCCATCTTATAATGCACATTCCTCAATCTCAAATCCTAAATCTTCAATCATACCCCAGTCTGCAGTCGGTTCTTGTCCAGCTGTTGTTAAGTAGTCTCCAACAAAAATAGAGTTTGCTGCAAATAAACCGATTGGCTGTACAGAACGTAAATTAATTTCACGCCCTCCTGAAATACGAATTTCCTTCGTTGGGTTTACAAACCGCATCATCGCCAGCACTTTTAAACATTCTACTGGCGTTAACTCCTTTTGTCCTTCAAGCGGTGTACCCTTCACAGCAACAAGGAAATTACATGGAATGGAATCGGCATCTATACGTTGTAATTCGAATGCAATTTCAGCGCGTTCTTCTATTGTCTCTCCCATTCCAAAGATTGCCCCAGAACATGGTGAAATACCCGCTTGTTTCGCTTTTTGAACTGTATCAACACGATCGTCATACGTATGAGTGGAGCAAATACTTTCGTAATTATTCGCATGTGTATTTAAGTTGTGGTTATAACGGTGTACACCCGCTTCCGCTAAACGTCCTGCTTGATCTTCGTTTAAGAAACCTAAACAACAACAAATCTTTAAATCTGTCGTTTCACGAATCTCCTTAACGGCTCCAATTACGTGATTTACCTCTTTATCAGTCGGACGACGACCAGATGCCACAATACAATACGTACCCGCTTTACGGCGAATTGCTTCGTGTGCTCCTTCTACAATCTTTTCCTGCGTTAGCCATGCATATTTATCAATCGGTGCTTCTGAAATAATAGACTGTGAACAATATCCGCAATCTTCAGGGCATAATCCAGACTTCGTATTAATAATCATATTTAATTTTACTTTCTTACCAAAGTGATGGTGGCGAATGATATACGCAGCATTCATAATTTCTAAAATCTCTGTATCGTCAGCCTCTAATATCGCTATTGCATCTTCTTTCGTAATCACTTTCTCTTCTACGACGTCGTATGCAAGTTTTTTCCAATCCCTTTTTGTTTGTACTTGTTTCATTTCATCTCTTCCCCTCTTTTGTTATATGCACAAATAAAGCATGATACGTTGCCATTATCCCTTCATTTCCCGTGAAGTCTCTTTCGTATATGCGAAGCATCGCACGAAAGAGTGAGGGACTTTGACAATATGATTCTTCATTACTATTGGTCGCTCCTACTTTACGAATAGAATGTAGAAACTCCCTAACTTCTGTAAATCTCTCTATGTAACACGTTTCAGAAACATGTACATCCCCTGTTTCTATCTCACATATATGGCGCAACTGATTTTTCGAATAAAAACGTTGCCCAATCGATGTTTCATTTTGTATATTTTTTTCTTCTTTCGCTCGCTGGAACGAAGCATGCAATTCTTGAAATGTTTCCTGTCCAAATGTTGAAAAGAGTAATATCCCATCTATAGACAAATGATGAAATAAATTTCTTATCACTTGTTTTAAATCATTTAGCCATTGAAATGTGGCATTTGAAATAATGACATCATACGTTTCTTCTAGTCGTAATCTTTCGATATCCTCACAATAAAATGTTACATTGTTTACATTTTGTCTAGTTTTGGCAACTGTGATCATACTTTCAGCAAAATCAATAGCTGTAATATGTGCTTTCGGAAATAAGTTTGATAATTGCTCTGTAACATATCCTGTCCCGCATCCAAGTTCTAAAATACGTATCGATGCATTTACACTATATCGCCGATTCAATGTAGAAAGTAATGAATGTGCCATCTTTTTTTGTACATTTGCATATTGATCGTAGGATACAGCTGCTACATTAAACCGTTTTTGTAGTAACGTTTTGTTGATCATGTCGTATCCCCTCTACAAATTGAATTATCTCATTTACACAATATTCAAAATTCGTTACGCATAATGCGTGCCCAGCCTCGTTTACTACCTTGAGCGTAGCAGTCTCATTCTCAGCCATACTACGCGCTGCAGACAATGGACATATTACATCCTGCTCTCCATGAATAAGCAGTATAGGTACTTTTATTTCTTTCAATTCTTCTCTCATATCTGTTTCTATTAAATAATCCAAACCGAATTGTAAAGACTGAATAGAATCACCTTTAAAATGTTTTACGATGTCTTCAAAACTTTTATTTTCTTTCAACTCATCTTTCGTAAACATATTTTCATAGAATCGCTTGAGCGTATCTTCTTTCCTTCTCGCCAAATTTCTTTTCAGCCGTTCTACATGCAAAGCATTCCAACCATTACTATAGTCACTTGCATTTGTAAATTTAGCAGTACCACCAATTAGTACGATACCCTTTGCCTTAATTTTTTTATAAGCTTGAATTGCCGCTAACGCTCCTAGTGACCATCCAACTAAAATTACATTTTCATCCTTTGCTACATCTATTATTCGCCCTGCAAATTCACTTTGTTCTTTCACGTTACGCCAATCAATGCATTGAACAAAATATCCTTTAAAATGCGGAAGTACTAAATCCCAAATATTTTCTTCCATTCCCCATCCAGGGATAAAAATGATCTTCAGCTCTTTCATACGAAAAGCTCCTCTTCTTTCGCAATGTGGGTAATTCGGTCAATAGCCCATTTTAAATCAGCTATTGTATGTTCAGATGTAACTGCAAAGCGAATTCGAGAACTATGGACCGGTACAGTGGGCGGACGAATTGCAATAGCTGCAATACCTGCCTCTTGTAACCTTTTACTAAACCGTAAAGTATTTTCATTTGAACCGACTACGATCGGTACAATATGAGTTGAGCTATTTCCTATATCAAAACCAGCTTCTCGTAAATGGTTTCTGAAATATGCTCCATTCTCTATAAGCCTCTCTCTTCTTTCATTATCTTCTTTTACAATTTCAATTGCTTTTTGTACCGCTCCTAATGTTCCTGGCGGTAATGCAGTAGTAAAAATAAAGCTTCTCATTGTATTTCGTAAATACTCTATATAAATTGCATCGCCTGTCAAATACGCACCATAACACCCTAAAGCCTTGCTAAACGTCCCCATATGTATATCTATTTTTTGAGCAAGATCTTCTTCTATATGAGATAATCCAGCTCCGCCGATTCCATATATTCCACTCGCATGCGCTTCATCCACTACAATAATTGCCCCGTATTTTTCTTTCAGCTCCACTAACTCCCTCAAATACGCAGTATCACCATCCATACTAAAAACAGTATCTGTTACGATTAATTTCCGCTTTTCAGGAGATGCTGTTTTTAACAACGTCTCCAGATGATTGAAATCATTATGACGATACCTTTTATGCTCTGCCCCACTTAATATAATTCCATCAACAATGCTTGCGTGATTTAATTTGTCACTAAACACAATATCGTGACGACTCACTAATGAAGAGATCACTCCAATATTTGCGGTATATCCACTATTCACAACTAAGGCCTTTTCAGTGCCTTTCCAATCGCATATACTTCTCTCAACCTCTTCATACAGTGAATAGTTTCCTACCACGAGCCTTGATGCTGTCGCCCCAGTTCCATATTTTCTTGTACATGCGATAGCAGCTTCTTTTAACCTTTCATCTCCAGCTAACCCTAAATAATTATTTGATGCTAAATTTAGCATCCTTTTCTCATCTCGAATAAGCCATGTCTCTTCTGCTTGTTCTGTTACATGCAAATTACGATACTGCTCTCGCTCATGTAATTGTTGCAATTTAGATTGAAGATGTGTGCGCCACGTTTGATTCATTTCGGATAAGCTCCTCTAATTTTGAAATCATTATATATTCTTTAGCAGATTCCAAGACTTCTTCTCTTGTAAACTCACCTGCTAAGAATGGTAATAAACCTAAAACCGGTACCCCACTTAGCTCTTCAATCATTTCTTTATTTTCTTGCACTCTTTCTATTTCGCATTCTTTGCAGCCAGATAAAATTACACCTGCTACTGTTAAACCATGTGCCTTTGCATAAGCAATCGTTAAAACTGTATGATTTACTGTTCCTAATGTAGGGCGTGCTACTACAATAAGTGGAAGTTGTAATTCTTTTGCGAAATCAATTACTAAAGCGTCCTCTGTATACGGAACAGCTAATCCACCTGCTCCTTCTACAAGCAGACTATTAAACTCTTTCAATCGTTCATTATAGTGATGAATAATGTCTTTTAACGTTACTGTCCTTCCAGCTCTTTTCATAGCAAGTCTCGGAGCAAGCGGCTCTTCAATAGAATATGGGCAAATTTCATCTTCTTTTGTCGGTACACCTGATAATGCCTTTAACCTTGCTGCATCTCCCTCTGGATTTGATGCAACATGTCCACTTTGCAACGGTTTATATACCCCGATGTTATATCCCAATTCTCTAAATACACCTGCTAATGCACCGGCAACGACAGTTTTTCCCACTTCAGTATCCGTTGCTGTTATAAAAAAACCGCTCATTATTCTCCCTCCGTAACATCCGAGATTGCTTTATACAAAATACGTAACATATCATCAATCTCATCAATTGTAGAAGCAAGAGGTGGCATAAAGACAATCGTATTACCGAGCGGTCGGATAATCATGCCTAGTTCTCTTGAGCGTTTACATACTTGAACACCGACTCTCTCTGTCCATTCAAACGCTTCTTTCGTTTCCTTATCCTTCACAAGTTCAATTCCAACCATTAACCCGCACTGACGAATATCCCCTACATGTTTATATGCAAAGAGTTCTTCTAATTGCGTCGCCACATATTCTGTTTTACGTGCCACCTCTTCTATTAAATTTGTTTTCTCATATAGTTCTAAATTTGCAATTGCTACCGCACACCCTAACGGATTCCCTGTATAACTATGACCGTGGAAAAACGTTTTTTGTTCTTCGTAGCCTCCTAAAAAGGCATTATAAATTTCATCTGTCGTTACGGTAATTGCAACTGGTAAATATCCGCCCGTTAAACCTTTTCCGGCTGTTAAAATGTCCGGCGTTACATTTTCATGTTCACATGCAAACATTTTCCCGGTACGCCCAAATCCAGTCGCTACCTCATCTGTAATAAATAAAACGTTATATTTTGTACATAAATTACGTAGCCCTTTTAAGTATCCTTTTGGCATTGTAATCATACCGCCAGCACCTTGCATTAAAGGTTCTACAATTATCGCTGCAATTTCTTCATGTTTGTCTTTCAGCAGCTCTTCCATTTCTTCTAAATGTTTTTTTACAATTTCCTCCTTATTATTTCCATAAGGAGAACGATATGTATATGGATAAGGCATTTTAATTGCTTCAAATAAAAGTGAACTATACACTTGGTGAAACAAGTCTATTGCTCCTACTGAAACAGCTCCAATTGTATCACCGTGATACGCTTCTTTTAATGTTACAAATCTTTGTTTCTTCGGTTTTCCTTTATGCTGCCAATATTGAAATGCCATCTTAATTGCAATTTCAACAGCGCTAGAACCAGAGTCTGAATAAAATACTTTCTTCAAACCTTCTGGAACAACTTCAATTATTTTTTCTGCTAATAAAATAGATGGAACGTTAGCAAGTCCTAGCATAGTAGAATGGGCAATTTTATTTAATTGTTTACGAATTGCCTCATCTAGTTCCGGCACTTGATGCCCATGAACATTTAACCAAATAGACGAAACACCGTCCCAATATTCATTTCCATTTACATCGTATAGCTTTCTTCCCTCTCCACGTTCAATAATGACAGGATCTTCTTCTAAATAATCTTTCATTTGTGTAAACGGATGCCATACATAAGCTTTATTTTTCTCCGATAATTCTTCATATGTATAAGACGATTTTTCAGTCGTATTACTATTAACAGTCACAATTGCCACCCCTAATGTTAACTAGTTTATAAATATAGTTAACATTAAATTTATATGACTGTCAATTATTTTTAAATCAAATAGTTCTTAAAAAAGAACAACTTATCATACGATAAGTTGTTCTACTTTCCATGTTGTATCTTTCCGATTTCTAAAATAATCTCTTCATCCTTTTTTCCTTCTGTATCAATTCCAAGTTGCTTCGCATGCTCAATTAATAAATCATGACGCTGCTCAAATCTAGCCTTATTTACTTCTTTCGTGATTTCTTCTTTTGTTTTTCCATCAGTAGAAATTCCTAGTTTCGTAGCTGCTTTCTCCATCGACTTCTTCTCTTCAGTTTCTTTCGCTTTCTTCACTTCTGACTGCTGCATTTGCTTTTGCTTCGCCTGCTCTGATTCAGCTGCAAAAGCTGTGTAAATTCCAGCACTTCCGCCAATGACTAGTAAGGTGGTAAAAAGAATTATTTTTTTCTTCACTCTTTCCTCCCCTTTCAAATTCATTATAACGCACATTTTTCGGTGTTAAAACCTATCTCCTTTATTTCCCTAAAAAAATATTACACATTTTCATTGACATGTATGATGAATATATGATAAAAATTTAACTAACATCATATGAATCGGCATTGATAGGATTTAGTAGTATTTCGATTTCTGATTTCAGAGAGCTGGTGGTCGGTGCGAACCAGTACAGAGCGAATATGAATTACCCCCTGGAGCTTCTTTTGCGAAACGTAAGGAGTAGTGAAAGACGGTTATAGACCGTTATATCTAAAGAGTGGTGAAACGATACTGTTTCACAATTTAGGGTGGTACCGCGAACTTTTCGTCCCTGCATATATTGCAGGGGCGTTTTTATTTTATTAGCGCATATCATACGACCCTTTATTTTGTGATACATTCATTTCACAAGCTAGGGTGGTACCGCGATTTCTTCGTCCCTGCATATTTATATGCAGGGACGTTTTTTTATCCAAACATTTCCGTATCATATTGAAGGATTAACAATTACTGGTAATTTGTCACAAAATTCTAAATTTTAGAAGGAAATAAACAATATTGGCGAATTTTATATAAAAAAGAGCTATTTTAGATTACTTAGGAGGGAAAAACAATGGTTTCAAAAATTGAATCTGTTCTATTAACATTTTTTATCTTTTTCTGCATTGGCTTTAGTGTTATCAAATTAGAAGTTTCACCACACATCCCAATTTTATTTGGTATCGTGCTTTTATTAGCATTTGGATTTATAAAAAAAATCTCTTGGTCTACGATGGAAAAAGGGATGATTAGTAGTATTTCAGCTGGTATTCCATCTATTTTTATTTTCTTACTTGTAGGCGTATTAATTAGTGTTTGGATCGCCGCTGGAACAATCCCAACTTTAATGGTATACGGCTTCCAACTTGTATCTCCTAAAATTTTCATTCCAACTGTTTTCGTTGTTTGTGCAATTGTTGGAACGAGTATCGGTAGTGCTTTTACAACTGCCGCAACTGTAGGACTTGCCTTTATGGGTATGGGTAGTGCTCTCGGATACGATCCAGCTCTAATCGCTGGCGCAATTATTTCTGGTGCATTCTTTGGAGATAAAATGTCTCCTTTATCTGATACAACAAACTTAGCTCCTGCTGTAACAGGTGTAGATCTATTTGAGCATATTCGTAACATGCTTTGGACAACAGTTCCAGCATTCATTATTGCTTTTATCGCCTTTTTCATTTTAGGAGGAGGTACGAGTGGAGACGTTGACTTCACAAACTTTATTAGTACATTAGAGAAAAATACAACGATTTCTATCGTTACACTAATCCCAATTTTATTACTGTTCCTATTCGCATTTAAAAAAGTCCCAGCAGTACCAACATTGCTTGCAGGAATCGTGGTAGGAATTATTATTCTCTTTATTTTTAAACCTAGCACTTCTTTAGCTGATTTAATGAAAATTATGCAAGACGGATACGTTTCTAAAACTGGTATTAAAGACATTGATAGTTTACTATCTCGCGGTGGTCTACAAAGTATGATGATGTCGATTGCCCTTATTTTCCTAGCTCTTTGTATGGGAGGATTATTACAAGGAATGGGTATTATTACGCAGCTAATGAATATCATCTCTAGCTTCGTTAAAAATAGCACACGCTTAATTATTTCTACTGCTTCAACTGCAATTGGTGTAAACTTCTTACTTGGGGAGCAATACTTATCCATCGTTTTAACGGGACAAGCATTTGCTAATAAATACGATGAAGTCGGTTTAGAACGTCGTAATTTATCACGCGTACTAGAAGATGCAGGTACAGTTATTAACCCGCTCGTACCATGGGGAGTAAGTGGTGTATTCTTATCGAACGTCCTTGGCGTTCCGACATTTGATTACCTTCCATTCGCAATTTTCTGTTTAGCTTGCCCAGTCTTAACAATTATTGTTGGTTTCACAGGATTTGGCCTTTCATGGAAGAAAGAAAAAGCAGTAACAATTTCATAATATACGAAAAAGGATTACCTGAATCGGTAATCCTTTTTATATTTCTCCACTATCTATTTGCTTTCTTTCTTCTAAATAACAGAAGGAATCCTGCTCCAACAAACGCCAAACCTGCTCCAATTGTAGAAACAACACTTGTACCTGTTTTCGGTAAATCACGTTCTTCTTTCTTTTCACTTACAGTTGTTGTTTCTTTTGCGTTTTGATTATCCGTTGTAGTTTGTCCAGATCCTGTATTATTACCTTCATCTATTGGTGGTGTCGTTGGATTTTCTCCATTATTTCCTTCACCTGTTGGTGGTGTCGTTGGATTTTCTCCATTATTTCCTTCACTTGTTGGTGGTGTCGTTGGATTTTCTCCATTATTTCCTTCACCTGTTGGCGGTGTTGTCGGGTTCTCTCCACCAGTTTCCTTATCATCATCGTTCTTCTTCGTTATATCAATTGCATATTTAGCGAATTCATTTTCAGATGGTCCAACATATGATATGTTTCCATCTTTCTTTATATACTTTTGTGCATTTGGTGAAGAATCAAATGTTGTATGTAATTTATCTGCAACAATCGGTTTAAACGTCCAATTTTTATCTGCTGCCGGATCAATAACTGGTGTTTCTTGCATATACTTCACAATGATTTGACGTGTTTCATCTTGTGATTGGTATACAACTTCCCCTTTACTTACACCTGGGAACGTTTGGCTACTTCCACGATAGTTATTTGTAGCGACGATAAACTCTTGATTGTCAGCTACTGGCTTACCTTCATATGTCATATTTATAATACGATTCGTATTAGCATTTACAACTTTTCCATCTTTATCGTATTTCGCTGGTTGTGTTACATCAATTTCGTATTTTAAGCCATCTAAAATATCAAAGTTATATGTAGGGTATCCGATATTTACTAATGGCTGTTCTTCTGTTTTCTTTGGATCAATTTGATTAAACTGACCTGCAGACATTTCAAGCCATTCTTTTACTTGTGCCCCATTTACTTTTACAGCATATAACGTATTTGGATATACATATAAATCTGCAACGTTTTTAATTGCTAACGTTCCAGCTGGAATATCCGTATAATATGTAGCACCGTTTCGGCCACCTGCTTTAAATGGTGCACCTGCAGATAAAACTGGAATTCCTTTATATTTACTATACTGTCCATTTTCAGCAAATAACTTTTCTACATACCATTTCTGTGCATTTGTCACAAGTTGTACAGAAGGATCATCTTGTACTAATGAGAAATAACTATTAATTGGCGCTGTCGTTTTTCCTACAGCTGTATTCACATAATCAATTGTCGCTTGATGATCATCTTTAATTTCATTAACTAAATTTTGATCAGATTGTACGAGTGGGTTTCCTTTACTATCAGCAATCGGACGAAGTTGCGGCTTCGATTGCTCTTTTTGTACTTCCCATTTTCCATTTACTTTTTTCAATTGCATATCAATAATACCTAAGTTACTTCCAAAGACACCAGGCATTACAACTGGAACACCATTAAATACATCCTTCACTTCAGTATGTGAATGTCCCATTAATACCGCATCTACACCAGGAACTTCTGTTAAATAATACGAAGCGTTTTCCATACCTGCGTTGTAGCCACTCTTATCAACACCAGAATGTGCTAGTGCAACGATAACATCTGCACCTTCAGCTTTCATTTTTGGCACCATTTTTTTCGCAGTTTCAACTATATCTTTTGCTTTCACTTTTCCTTCTAGATTTGCTTTATCCCAGTTCATAACTTGAGGTGGAACAAATCCCATTACGCCAATTTTCACTTTTTGTTTTTGACCTGATTCATCTTCTACTTCTTTTTCAAAAACATGATATGGTTTAAAGTAATTTTGATCATTCTCTTCATTATTATCTTTATCATCTTTATAGACGTTCGAGTTAATAACCGGGAATTCTGTTTTACTAATTACTTTGTTTAAATAATCTAAACCGTAGTTAAATTCATGATTCCCAAGAGAGATGACGTCATACTTCATTAAATTCATTAAACGATATAATGGGTGCGTATAACTAGGATCCACAGGCTTCTTCGGATCATTTATTTTATTCGCTACATAATCTCCAAGCGGTGTCCCTTGTAATGCATCCCCATCATCAAACAGGACAGAGTTCTTCGCTTCTTCACGTGCTTTATTCACAAGTGTTGCAGTTTGCACGAGACCTACTTTATTATCGGTTTTCGTTTGATAATAATCGTAATTCATTAAGTTAACGTGAATATCTGATGTTTCTAGAATTCGTAAGTTAACCGTACTCTCCCCAGTTTGCTCATCCGCATGAGCTGTTGCTGGCAATACTTGCGGCGCTATAACACCAATAGCAAGAGTTGCTCCAGCTAGCATTTTTTTTGACTTTTTCACAAAAAATCCCCCTTATACAATTACCAAAAATAATGAAATGAATCTGTCTCTAATCACATACCTTTTTTCTTCTATTGGAGATAAGATTTTCATTTCATCCTGCGTTAATGAGTAGTCCTCTTAAACGCTCGATTGGTGAGATTTTACTCATCGGGAAATAAAGCCCTACTAATTAAAATTTCACCTTATCTGACATTATCATATATAATGTACTTTCATATCGTCAATATTTTTTGACATACTTCTACAAATTTTCTGTAAAGTTATTGTAAACTTTTCATAAACATATAATATGCCCTTACATTGTTAATACTGCTGAATATGATACAATTACCAATTACAAGGAGGATGAATTTATGAAAAAAGTCATCTTAACAATTGTTTGTCTCCTCCTTCTAATCATTTCTTATTCTTATTTTGAAAAGAACGATGAGACAAAACAAAATGAACCCGAAGAAAAAACAGAAAAAACATCTACTCCAAGTTGGATTGATAAGCAAACAAACGATTCCTTTTATCATCTCGTACTAGGTGATTCGCTCGCCAAAGGATATGGATCGACACAAGGTGGATTTGCTGAATTAGCCTCTAAACAAATAGAAGCACAAATTCATAAACCAATTACTGTAGAAAACCTTGGGATAAACGGTCTTACAACCGATCGTCTCGCTAAAAAGGTTGACTCAGAAGATGGAAAGCAAAAAATTAGAGCAGCCAATATTATTACAATTAACATTGGGGGAAATAATTTGTTTCGCTTAAATCGTGATGTCGGTGTTATAGACGGTATTAAAATGTTAAATAAAGAAAAAGCTCATTTTGAAGCGGATGTAAAAAATATTGTAAAGACAGTCCGAGATCAAAATCCGGATGCTTTACTCATTCTTTCTGAACTCTATAACCCGTTACAACTCGATGACTCCATCGCAAGTTATGCAGATATGTTTTTAGACGGATGGAATGAATCCGTTTATTCCATTGCAAAAGCAAATCAACCATCTATCGTTTTACCAATCCGCAAATTAATATCGAATGATAAGAAAGATTTACTCTTTGACCAAGTACACCCAAATGATAAAGGCTATTCTATTATTGCCGATTCCTTTACAAAAAAAGTGTTGGCCTACAAATATTAAAATTCGCATGAAACAATTCTATTTTTATAACATGTCTTTTTTGTTACAATGAGAGTGGAAGGGGGCCTTTATATGGAATCACGCGAGTGGGAACGTATTGTTGATCATCTTCTTTCGCTAGTGCCTCTTTTTTATCGCAAATTTATGCTTCCTGGAGAATTTTCTTCTCAAAGACATATGCCGCCATCACATACACAAGTATTACTGCTTCTGCATGAAAATGGCACATTAGCAGTTTCCGAAATCGGCAAGCGGCTAGCGATTTCACGGCCTAACATGACACCTCTATTAAACAAACTGATCCAAGAAGAACTAATAGAGCGTCATTATAGCGAAAAAGATCGACGGGTCATTTTAATTTCCCTGACAGCTGAAGGGAAATTGTTAGTAAATCAGTATCAACAATTCATTTTAGACAAATTAAAAGAAAATTTCCAAACGTTATCTGAGGAAGAACGTGAAAAACTCATTCACTCTCTTCAAACCATTCAAAATTTAATTTTGAAAACAAACGCATAAAGCTGCTTCTAAATAGAAGCAGCTTTATGATTCGTAATAATTACCATAGTATACATTTGAATATGGCCATGTCGTTAAATATGGTTTTTGATCTTGCGTAGGTTGTTGCGATGGTATTTGCGGTAGTTGTTGTTGTCGATATAATTCATATTGCCTACTCGTATCATAAACCGGATAATAATTTACATATGGATATACTTGCGGTACGTAATAATAATACATTCATTCTCTCCTCCTTTTTCTTAAACATATTCAAAGGAGAAAATGAGTGTGACACTCTTTATATTTGCATGAGTGGTTCTCTCACTCTTTTCTTTCTGTTCTTCAAACGTAACTTACGGTTCTTTTCATATAAATAATGCACAACGAAATATGAAACTACACCAAACACAACCCCTAAAATCGTCATTCCAATTAACACATACACTTCACTCTGTAATAAGCTCTTTAATATCGTAAAAATGTGACTTGAAAACAAGTCCGATATCGTAAAGGGTTCATGATGTATTTTTTGCACATGAAATGGATAAATCATTTTCCCTAGCGCATACGCAAGCGGAAATAAAACTACTGGGAGAAACGATATTTTTCCAATAATATTGCCAATCACCGCGGCAGGAAAAGATCCCTTTGCTAACCTGACGATTGGATAAAATATTAAATAGACGAGCGATGCTGTATATATAACCAACATCTCTAAACCAAAACCAATCGCAAAACCTAACGATACTTTCTTCGCTCCTTCTGGTGATCGAAGCAACTTATAATATTGAAACTTTAATATTCTCCACATCCGCTGAAAAAACGAATATGTTTTCTTAGTTGTTTTCACTCTCATCATCTCTTTAACTATATTTTTATACCTAGTATGCCCTTACCCACTCCGAAAAACAAATTTCATTTTCTCTTTTATTATAGATGATATCGAAATGGTTAACTAAATATACATATGACATTTCAATAAAAAAAATACACCTCCAATTGTTATTTGTGTCTCACAACTGGAGGTGTACATCATTTAGGAAAGTTCTTCTACATTTTTAAATAAACTTACTAATAATGCTTTTTGCGCATGCAATCGATTACCGGCTTGCTCAAATACGATAGATTTTGGCCCATCTATAATTTCGCCTGTTACTTCTTCTTCACGATGGGCAGGTAAACAGTGCAAGAAACGATATGTTTGCTTCGCATGCTTAACAAGTTCGGTATTGATTTGGTATGGTTGAAACAACGTATATTTCTCTTCTTCGCCCTCTTGCCCCATGCTCATCCAAACGTCAGTATAAATGAAATCTGCTTCATTCACCGCTAGTTCAGGGTTATGCAAAATTTCAATTTTCGCTCCTGTTTCTTCAGCAATCGTTAACGCTTTTTTTACAATTTCCTCATTCGGTTCATACCCTACAGGTGTTGCAACAGTCATATACATTCCAACTTTTGCACTCGCTAACAACAATGAATGACATACATTATTTCCGTCACCTACGTAAGCCAATTTTATTCCTTTAAATGTATTTGTTTCTTCGTATATTGTCATTAAGTCTGCCAATGCTTGACAAGGATGATGATCGTCAGTTAAACCGTTAATAACAGGAATGCTCGATTCTTTTGCAAGCTCTTCTACATCCGCGTGTGAGAATGTACGTATCATGATCCCGTCAATATACTGCGATAATACTTTCGCAGTATCTGAAACAGTTTCTCCTCTGCCCATTTGCATCTCTTTTCCACTTAAAAACATACCATGTCCCCCGAGCTGTACCATTCCTGCTTCAAAAGATACACGAGTACGAGTCGAGTGCTTATCAAAGATAAGGCCTAATATTTTCCCTTGTAGTAAAGGCTCTTGCTTATTATTTTTTAAATATATAGCGAACTCAATTAAAGAAATAATTTCTTCTTGCGTTAGTTCTTCTAATGTTAAAAGATCTTTCGTATTTAATTTCGGTACTTGTACAGTTGACATGAAACTTCCCCCTTATATAATTGATACGTTTTTTGTACAAACTACTTTTTTTATCATATATACTGCCTGTTCTAACTCTTCATTCGTTACAATGAGTGGCGGTAATAGTCTTATAACATTAGGCCCTGCTTGTAATACGAGAAGTCCCTCTTTTTCTAGTTGTTCTATACAACTTGCAACTTCATGCGTACATTCAATTCCAACCATAAGCCCCTTACCACGTATATTTTGAATACATTCGACATGTTGTAATTCCTCTTGCAACTTCTGTAATACGTACTCGCCCTTTTCCTTTACTTCTTTTAAAAACGATGGTTTCTTAGTTATTTGCAATACTTCTTTCGCCGCAGCCATTGCAATATAATTTCCACCAAACGTTGAACCATGTGACCCTGCAGGAAACGATATTCCAAGTTCTTTCCGGCCAATCATTGCTCCAACTGGAATGCCATTTCCAAGCGCCTTAGCAGTAGTAACGATATGAGGTGTTATTCCCATTTGTTCGTAAGCAAATAATGTCCCTGTTCTTCCGATTCCTGTTTGGACTTCGTCTATAATAAATAAGGACCCGAACTTCTTACATAATGCTTCAATCGCTTTCAAAAAAGATAGATCAGCAGGTATGACTCCTCCCTCTCCTTGAACAACTTCTATCATTACTGCCGCAACTTCTTCATTCATTACTTCCTCTAATGCCTTTATATCGTTAAAAGGCGTATGTAAAAAAGAGGGAAGGAGCGGACCAAACCCTTCTTTCACTTTATTTTGTCCCGTCGCACTCATCGTTCCGAATGTTCTACCGTGAAAAGATTGCTCGCATGTTACGACGAGAGATTTTTCAGTATGCTTACGGGCTAGCTTCAAAGCAGCTTCATTCGCCTCTGCCCCGCTATTACAGAAGAAAACATAATCTAATGTTATGTTTTCTGTTAATAATGACGCGACTTCTTCTTGTAAGCTGTTTGTAAACAGGTTAGATATATGCCATATTTCATGCAGTTGCTCTTGTACAGCTTTCATAACAGTAGGATGACAATGTCCTAAATTACATACACCAATTCCTGATGTGAAATCTAAATATTGCTTACTGTTATTATCAATGACTTTCGTTCCTTCCCCCTTTACAAACTCAATCTTTCTTCTCCCATACGTTTGAAAAAGATGACTTATCATGCAATACTCACGCCCCTCGTTACCGTTGTTCCAATACACTCACCTGTAACCTCGGTAAAATCCTTCGTCCCATTTACGATACTAACCTTTTGCACTCCCATTTTTAATGATGCTAGTGCAGCCTGTACTTTCGGAATCATCCCACCGGTAATAACACCGTTTTCTATAAAATTAACAATCTCAAATTCGTCGGTTTTCTTTACTAACTTTCCTTCATGTAATACCCCATCTACATCTGTAATAAAAATGAGTTCTTTTGCAGATAATGCGGCTGCAATTCCAGCTGCGGCGGTATCTGCATTTATGTTATAAATCTCATTATCATTTATGCCGACCGGAGCAATAACAGGAATATAATTCATATTTATTAATCCTTTTAGTAAGGCCGTTTCGACATAACTTACTTCTCCCACATATCCTATCTCCTCGCTGACAGGTTGAACTTGAAGTAGATTGCCGTCACATCCTGAACAACCTACTGCAAGTAAATTATGCTTTTGTAAATTCATTACGAGTTTTTTATTCGTACTTCCGCATAGCACCATTTGAACAACATCCATAACTTCTTTTGGTGTTACTCGTAATCCATCTCTTTTTTCTGCGTTGATGTTACAATCTTTTAATTGGGCATCAATTTCTGGGCCACCACCATGAACAATCACTACTTTATACTTCTGTTGTAATTTCTTTATGCAATCAAAAAACACATCATTTAATTGATCCAACATACTACCGCCGCATTTCACTACAATATAATCACTCATCTTCCCTCTCCTTATGTACGATAACAAGCGTTTATTTTCACATATTCATAGCTTAAGTCACAGCCCCAAGCTGATCCGGTCTCTTCTCCTAAATGTAAATACACATCAATCATAATTTCATGTTCTTGTAACCTCATTTTCATTTCCTCTTCAGAAAACATTTGAGGTTCACTATTTTTCAGCACCGCAATAGATTGAAGAGTAATATCAATTGTATTTGGGTTAATCGCGACTTCACTTTGTCCAATGGTACTAATAATTCGCCCCCAGTTTGGATCTTCACCATGTATTGCTGTTTTCACAAGACTCGAACCGACTATTTGCTTTGCAATTTTCTTTGCCTCTTCATTCGTTCGAGCTCCTAACACATTTACTTCTATTAACTTCGTAGCACCTTCACCATCTTGTGCAATTTTTTTCGCTAAATCTTCACATACCTTCTGTAAAGCAACTACGAAAGTTTCCCAATCTGCATGTTCCATATCAATTGGTTTCGTTTCTGATAATCCACTTGCCATAACGATGACCATATCATTCGTAGAAGTATCTCCATCTACCGTAATTTGATTGAATGTATGATTCGTGATTTGTGATAATGCTGTTTGTAATACGTCATGCTCTATATGAGCGTCTGTCGTAATAAAACTTAGCATCGTTGCCATATTTGGATGAATCATCCCTGAACCTTTCGCAACACCAGCAATCAGCACTTTCTTCCCATCAATCACCATTTCATAACAAGTTTCTTTCGTTATAAGATCCGTCGTTAAGATCGCTTCAGAAAAAGAATGAGCTTCCCTTTCTTCCTTCGCCGGGATAAGAGTAGCAATCCCATTTCGGATTATATCCATCGGCAGCGGAACACCAATTACACCTGTTGAAGCTACTGCAACGTAATTGTCTTTCATTCCAAAATGTTTCGCCCCTAATGCACGCATCTCATAAGCATCTTGTAATCCTTTCATTCCCGTACAAGCATTTGCATTTCCACTATTGACGATAATAGCTTGTAATTTCCCCTCAGTCGTTATACTATCCTTCGTTACTTGCAAGGGAGCTGCTTGTATTTGATTTGTTGTATAAACAGCAGCACATGATGCTGGTGTATCACAAACGATTGCCCCTAAATCCTTTTTCTCTTTTTTCAAACCAATTGCAGTGCCAATGGCCGAGAAACCTTTTGGAGTTACAATCGAACCATTTTCTACTTTTGTAATAGACGCTACTTTAATCATCATGTCCCCCTTATAGATAAAGCGGCATATGTTGTAAACCTGTTGTTTCTTCTAGTCCCGCTATTATGTTTGCATTTTGAATTGCTTGCCCAGCCGCACCTTTCACCATATTGTCTATAACAGAAACGACTGTCACTCTTCCTGTTCTTTCATCGTAAGCTATCCCCATATCACAATAATTTGAGCCCCTCACTTCTTTCGGACTTGGAAACTCTCCTTGCAGACGAATTCGAATGAAAGGCGATTGTTCATACGTTTCTTCATATAATTTTTGAAGTTGTTCTATTTCCATTTCTCGTTTTACTTTCGCATAAAGTGTAACCATAATCCCACGTGATATCGGTATTAAATGTGTACTAAACGTGATTGGCTTCGTTTCTCTATTCCATTCCGCGAGCATTTGCTCAATCTCAGGAACGTGTTGATGCTCATTTACTTTATAAATACGCAAGTTATCGTATAACTCAGGAAAGTGAGTCATCGTTGTTGGCGTTTTGCCTGCTCCAGATACTCCTGATTTCGCATCAATGATAATGGAATCTTCTTCAATTATGCCGCTACGAACTAACGGTAATATCGCTAATAATGCAGCTGTAGCAAAACATCCTGGATTTGCAATTAAATTTGCCTTTTGAATTTCGGACCTTTTCCATTCACTTAACCCATATACAGCTTCCCTAAGGACTCCTTCTTTTGCAGCTGCCCTTTTATACCACTGTTCATATATGAAAGGATCTTTCATACGAAAGTCTCCAGATAGGTCAATTACTTTTAAGCCTACTGCTAATAATTTGGGAGTTAACTCTGCTGATACTCCTGCTGGGGTTGCTAAAAATACAATTTCTGCTTCCTTCTCTATTTCCTCCACATCAATTTCTTGTAACGTATGAACAAGAACATTTTGAAAATGCGGATATACATTTGTTATACACTCGCCAACTTGTGAAAAAGAATGGAGAGATGCTATCGAAAAATATGGATGTTGCTCTAATAACCGAATTAATTCAATACCTCCATACCCAGTTGCTCCAATAATCGCGACCTTCATATGCTCCTCCTCATATCGATTCTTTAAATTAAGTATGATTATAATATTGTATATTTATAGAGTCAATTAAATATTTATAAATTTTATAAACTTAAAAAACTTAATTTTACTAGAAAAATAATATGCGCAACCGAATTTTTATACATAAATATTGCATAGTAGTTTTTTCATTTCACTTCAAGTACAATAAAACAATACATACGTACATACAGGCGGGGAAAACATGAATGAAAAATTAATTGAGAAAATGATTATAAAAAGTTTTCAGCAATATCAATGTAGTCCTATGTCAAATGAGGATCAGGAAATGCTTGTTAAACATATTCAAACGATTATTCATTCAAATACTAAAATTGATGTATACGAGGCAGTTGAGGATATCGTTTACGATTATGTGACTGGAAAATAAAGTGAAACTTTAATCAGTGGGGGTTTTCTTCATCACCCACTGATTATCAGCCCTCACCAATCGGACTTTAATGGGCAGCCCGACCCCCACCTAACTTCTTTGCTTTCGCTGCATTTTGAGGTGGGGGTCTTACTGCCCATTAAAGCGGGATAAAAAAATAGGAGATTTCCATATGGAAATCTCCTATTTTTTACTTAATGATTTACCTGCTACGCGCTCAAATAAACCTGGGAATAAAGCATACAGTTTCGGACCAATGCCCATCCATTTCGGTAAGTTTACTTCACGCTTTTTCGTTTGCATCGATTTTACAATTTGCTCTGCTACATATGTTGGTTTTAACATGTATCGTCCCATATTTTTCACATATGTACCGGATTGATCAGCTATTTCAAAAAAGTTTGTATCTATCGGACCTGGATTAATCGCTGTTACGAAAACATTCGTACTAGACAACTCCATGCGTAAACTATTCGTAAATCCTAGTACTGCATGTTTCGTCGCTGCATACGCACTCGATTTCGGCGTTGCAATTTTCCCAGCAAGTGATGCAATATTAATAATATGTCCTTCGTTTCTTTTTACCATATAAGGTAGTACTGCTTTCGTACAAGCTACTAATCCAAATACATTTACTTGAAACATATCTTTCACTTCATCCATTGACGCATCTTCAAACGTTTTAAAAATACCAAATCCTGCATTGTTTACTAATATATCAATACGTCCTACCTCTTGTAACACTTTTGAAAAAACAGATTTTACCCCCATCTCTTCACTTACATCTAATACATAATAATAGCAAGGCGTATTATAAGTTTCTTTAATTTTGTCTGCTAGCGCTTTTAATTTCTCTTCTGTTCTAGCCATTAATACTGGAGTCGCTCCCTGCTCTGCAACTTGCATTGCAACTTGCTCTCCAATTCCACTAGAAGCACCTGTAATGACGATTACTTTATTTTGTAAACGTCCCGTCATTGCTGTCACCTACTTTGCATAATAAATCAATTGTTGCGAAGATTCATCAATCATCACTTGTTGATTATATGCTAAAAAGTCTAATTGTCCAACCGTTTCTGAAATAGTAAGCGGTAATTGTTCCTTATATAATACCGGAAATAGTTTTACACATACTTCAAATGCTGTCATTGGTTTTTCCTTTAATAACTCAAGCACTTTAAATGCACGTGTTTCTTGCTTTTGTAATCTCGTTTCAATAAGTTGTTTCACATTTAGAACATCTTCTCCATGTCCTGATAAAATGCGTGAAATATTCATTTCACTTAAACGCTTTAACGTTTGATTATATTGTAATAACGGGCGCGCCCTTTCTGTTTGTCCTTCATATGGTGGTTCTAATATTGGATTCGAAGAAATATGACTAATGAGAGCATCCCCTCCAATTAGTATTCCATCAGATTCTCTATATAATGAAATATGAGTGGAAGCATGACCCGGTGTTTCAATTACTGTAAAACCAGGCATTGAATCAATACAATCTCCCTCTCTCACAGTATGCGTTAACGATCTATTACAAGAATATTTCAGTGTCCTTGTCGTCAATAACGCCTCGTCTTTCAAAAATGCTGCTGGAACACCAAATTGTAAAGCCGTCTCTCTAAAAAAATCATGATATAGCTTTAAAAATTCTGGATTTTGCGTGATCCACGGCTCATTCCAAGGGTGTCCAATAATGTTCGTCTTCTCAGAAAATATATTTAAAAGCCCACAATGATCCGCATGATGATGCGTAATAACTACTGTTTTAATATCTTCTATCGTATATCCTAATGTACCTAACTGACTTTCTAACGCATTTCTTGCCTCTTCTGTATTCGTCCCTGTATCAATTAATGTTAATGTCTCCCCCTCAACTAAAAACACATTCACAGTTTCAACTGCAAATGGCACAGGAATCTCCATTCGGTGAATCGCCGTCATGCTTAGCCCCCCTGTCTCTTTCCGGTTCAAAAATGAATACTTCTTCAGTTTACAACTTCCTTATATATTTGTCATTATTTTCAGATAAAAAGAGGTGTTTCCTAGAAAAAAACGAATGTATGTACATTTATAAGAATTTCTAACCAAAATTAAAGGAGGAACATCATGTCTATTCAAAACATTTCCTTTCTCGGTGCGGGCTCTATTGCTGAAGCGATTATTGGTGGCTTGTTACATGCAAATGTTGTGAAAGGCGAACAAATTACTGTAAGTAATCGTTCTAATGAGACAAGGTTACAGGAGCTACATAACAAATACGGTGTCAAAGGTACACATAATAAAAAAGAACTACTTACTAATACAAATATTCTTTTTCTAGCAATGAAGCCAAAAGATGTTGCAGAAGCCCTTACCCCTTTTAAAGAAGACATACATAATAACCTGCTCATTATTTCGTTATTAGCAGGTGTTTCTACTCATTCAATTAGAAATCTACTGCAAAAGGACGTTCCGATTATTCGTGCCATGCCAAATACATCTGCAGCTATTTTAAAATCAGCTACTGCTATCTCGCCTTCTAAACATGCAACAAAAGAACATATTCAAACTGCCATAGCTTTATTTGAAACGATTGGTCTCGTCTCTGTTGTAGAGGAAGAAGATATGCATGCTGTCACTGCATTATCCGGAAGCGGGCCTGCTTATATTTATTACGTAGTAGAAGCGATGGAAGAAGCTGCAAAAAAAATCGGTTTAAAAGAAGATGTTGCAAAGTCACTTATTCTCCAAACGATGATTGGTGCTGCTGAAATGCTAAAAGCAAGTGAAAAACACCCGTCTATTTTGCGAAAGGAAATTACTTCTCCTGGTGGAACGACCGAAGCAGGCATTGAAATATTACAAGAACATAAATTTCAACAAGCTCTTATTTCTTGTATTACACAGGCAACGCAACGATCACATAATCTTGGGAAAACGTTAGAACAATTAACAAAAGAAAAATAAAAAATGGAGCTCAATCTTACTTGAGCTCCATTTTTTATAAACATATATTTTTAGTTATTCGTCTTCCCAAAAATCTCTTCTTGTAGACGACGACCAGTCGGTGTTGCTGCGAGTCCACCTTCAGCTGTTTCACGAAGTGCTACTGGCATCGTTTGTCCGATTCTAAACATCGCCTCAATTACTTCATCACATGGAATAGTACTCGTTACACCAGCTAATGCTAAATCAGCTGAAATCATCGCATTTGCAGCTCCTGCTGCATTACGTTTTACGCAAGGTACTTCTACAAGTCCTGCAACAGGATCGCATACTAAACCAAGCATGTTCTTTAATGAAATTGCCATCGCTGTAGCTGCTTGCTCTTGTGTTCCACCAGCCATTTCAACTGCAGCTGCAGCTGCCATTCCACTTGCTGAACCAACTTCAGCTTGGCATCCTCCCGCTGCACCAGAAATACAAGCGTTATTCGCAACAACCATACCGAAAGCTCCCGCTGTAAATAAGAATTCAATCATTTCTTCACGTGTAGGCTGCAATTTTTCTCTTAGTGCAAATAGTACACCTGGCACTGTTCCAGCAGACCCTGCTGTTGGTGTTGCACAAATAATTCCCATCGCTGCGTTTACTTCATTTGTTGCAACAGCTTTACTCACTGCGTCCAAAATCGTATCTCCAGATAAGCCTTTTCCACTCTTCATATACGCCTGAACTTTTACAGCATCTCCACCAGTTAAACCAGTTGGTGATTTCACTCCGCGAATACCACGTTCTACCGCTTGCTCCATCACGACTAAGTTCTTTTCCATACCAGCAATTACTTCTTCACGTGAAATACTTCTTGTTTCCATTTCACATTGAATCATAATTTCTGCGATTTTTACATTTTGTTCTTTAGCTTGCGCCACTAGTTCCGCTGCGTTCCGAAACATGGTGTGTCCCCCCTGCAATTATTCCATAATAGTTACTTGACAAATATTTTGTTGCGCTTTTATTTCTTCAATCACTTCATCTGCTAATATTTCATCTGTTTCAATGACCATAAGCGCTCTTCTTCCTTTTTCCTTACGAGAAACACTCATTGTACTAATGTTAATCTCGTGTTTCGCAAGGATTGAAGCTACTGCTGCAATAGCACCGAAGCGATCGTTATTTACAATAAGTAGTGCTGGACTCGTGCCTGATAATTGAAGATCGAATCCGTTTAATTCTACAACTTCAATTTTACCGCCACCAATTGAGCAAGCAACAACTTCAATTTCTTCTTCACCTTTATACAAACGAATTCTCGCTGTATTTGGGTGAGGTGCATTGGCATCCTCTTCAATAAATTCCACTTCAATTTCGCGCTCTTTTGCTATCTCTAGCGCCTCTGGAATACGTAAGTCATCTGTTTCAAACCCTAATATCCCACCTATTAGCGCTACATCTGTACCATGCCCACGATACGTCTTTGCAAATGATCCATATAATGAAATGCTTACTCTTTCTGGTTCATGACGAAACAGCTGGCGAGCAACTTGCCCCATTCTTGCTGCGCCTGCTGTATGTGAACTTGATGGACCAATCATAACTGGACCGATAATATCAAATACTGAGCGATACTTCATCATAACTCCCCCTAAACCTCTCTGAAAAAATTTTTTACTATTCTATTAAGCTACCAAATCGGTTGCTTTTCCAGTTGTACTACGAATTTGTTCCGCTATACGAATTGGATCGTTTTTGAATAACAGTGAAGCGATATATCCTGAAATAATACCAGTTATAATATGAAATAAGAAACTTAGCATTACCTTCATTTACACATAATATAAGATAATCTACAGTAAAGTCTTGTAGCAATCCAAAGTTTAACACAGAACCCCTTACAAGCATAGCATAAACAAGTGAAACACCCATTGCTTTCATACCTTTTGATGCCTTAAAGCTAAAAAGTGAAAAAGGCTTCATACAAATAATAGTAATGTCCTTCCTATTATAATTTCCATGTTGCTCTCTCACAATTTATTCAACTTCACTTGTTATGATAAACGTCTCAAACACATGTAGCCTACAGTAAATTATAATCTGTCCTCATTATAGCTTGTTTTTAATAAAACGCTTACTTTTAATAAATTTTAAAAGTTCTGAATAAAAATCTATTTTTGCTATTTGTACTACTTGTATGTCGTCCGACTTATATAACAGTTTTTCTAAACACTCGATACTATGTAGTTTCATCTTATATCTTTACATCATTAAAATTTTCTGTTTCATCCTATATAAGCATAAAATGATAACAGTTTTATTTTTATTTTTTTTAGAAATAAAAAAATGGCAACCTTTCGTCACCATTTTTTCACAACATTATTATCTGTCCACTGGAAATGATTTTAAATCTGTAGCTATTTCTGTATTAGAAAATAGCTCTCTTGCCTCTTTCAATAATTCCTTATATGTATCTCCTTGATAACGAGAACTAATATGAGTCAATATTAATCGTTTTACATTTGCCTGAAGTGCAATACTTGCAGCTTGCTTAGATGTGGAATGAAAATAATCATAAGCTTGTTGTTCATCTTCTGCTGCAAAAGTTGCTTCATGAACAAGTACGTCAGCGTCTTGTGCTAGCTTTCTACTCGCTTCACAATATCTCGTATCACCTAAAATGGTAATAATTCTTCCCTTTTGAGGTGGGCCGATAAAATCTTTTCCGTTTAGTATCGTACCATTTTCCAATTCAACCACTTCTCCATCTTTTAAACGTTTAAAGAGTGGACCTGGTTTCACGCCCATCTCCAGCAATTTATCAACTAAAAGGGCGCCTTGTATATCTTTCTCTATAATCCGATATCCAAAACATTCAATACCGTGTGACAACCTTTTCGTTTCCACATGAAATTCATTATCTTCAAACACAGTACCTTCTTCTGTTATCTCAACAATTTCAAGCGGGTATTTTACATGTGTCGTGCTTACTGATAATGCGACTTCAATAAACTGTTTAATTCCTTTTGGTCCATACACTGTTAAAGGTGTAGTCCCTCCTTGAAACGAACGACTTCCTAATAAACCAGGCAAACCAAAAATATGATCCCCATGTAAATGCGTAATAAATATTTTTTCAATGCGGCGTGGACGTACTGATGTATGTAATATTTGATGTTGCGTCGCCTCACCACAATCAAATAACCAAGTCTGTCCTCGTTCTTCTAACAATTGCAAAGCAATTGCCGAAACATTCCTTCCTTTTGAAGGAACACCTGCACCAGTTCCTAAAAATACAAATTCCACTTTCTTTCCTCCAGCTCTTTATATAATCTATCTTTCATCTTACGGAATGTTATTTCAAATGGCAAATCGAATTTACATAACCAATCATCTAGACAACTATATATCACGAACGTTATACTTAAAAAACTTAGCAATCGTTCGTTTTTTATGTTAAAATGATTATACTACATTTTAAGGGAGCGTTTTATTATGAAAGAAGCATTTCGTTTACAAACTGATTTTTCATCTTCATTTGATCGCTGGGTAAGTTCTTTCGTGTCTGATCACCCAGCACAATTAGAATGGACGACTTTGAAAGAATTAATCCATGAATATACAACAACACATACAAATGATTCGTTACCAACATATATTTCTTCAGCTTTAACATATTATGCACAACGTGTTTCAACAGCAAATAACTCAGAGATTGTTATTTTTGAAAATCATACAATCTCTTAATCTATCGTAAAAAGCACTGGTTACAGTGCTTTTTATTTATACTTATTTAGCAAATCGGCATATTCTGTCAAAAAATTTGTATACATACTTAAATCAAATTCATCTAAAATTATCTTTTTACTTGAATTATTACATAATTATTTTGCTTGTAGTGCAAAAACGACAATTTGTTTTTTATAAAAATAAAAGGTGTCATGATATGTACAGCTTCATGACACCTTCTACATAAACTTACTTTCTAATTTTTGCTGAAAAGACTTTTCTTGCTTACGTAATAATTGACTACCTCGTTGTAAAAGCGGCATTCCATACTTATCATTAATTTGATCAATAACAGCAAGTAGCGGCTCTTCTTTCGCATCTTCTTCAAATGAAAACAAATCTAATTGTTTCACCGATTCAGTCTTCCACTCTATTTCAGTAGCTGTAACACCTAATAAACGAACGGAATCACCGTCCCAATGTTGCTTCCATAAACGAGAGGCTGCTTGAAAAATATCTCGTTCTTCCCAAATGGCATTTTTCAATTGCTTACTCCTCGTTACTGTCCGCCTATCATGATATTTAATCATAATTTGAATATTATAACTGACAAGAGTTCGCTTTTGTAATCTTTTACTCACTGATTTTGATAGCCTTTCTAACATATCAAGTAATTCTTTCTCTTCATCCATATCCTTTGAAAAAGTCATCGAATTACCAATGCTTTTATGTTGACCCATTTGACTCGGATCAACTTGCCTATCATCCATACCTTTTGCCCGCCTTTGTAAATCAACACCATGCTTTCCAATTTTAGCGCGAATGATATGTTCATTTCCTTTTGCTAACTGTTCAATTGTTTGTATATGAATATCTTTTAATTTCTCAGCTGTTTTTTCTCCAATTCCATGCATCGCTCCAACCGGAAGCGGCCAAATCATTTTTGGAATATCTCGTTTTCGGAGCACGGTAATACCGAGAGGCTTTTTCATATCAGAAGCTGTTTTTGCTAGGAAAAGGTTTGGAGCAATTCCGATGCTACACGGCAACTGTAACTCTGTTAATAACGCTTGCTGAATCATCTTTGCTATTTCAAGAGGCGAACCGAGTGCGTAACAATCTGTAATATCTAAATATCCCTCATCTATTGATACTGGTTGTATTTTTTCCGTAAAACGGGAAAGGATTTGAAACATTTGAAATGAAGCTTCACGATATAATGTAAAATTAGGACGCCTTACAACTAATTGTGGACATAACCTTTTCGCTTCCCAAAGTGGCATCGTTGTACGTATTCCATATTCTCTCGCCTCATAACTACATGTGATGATAATTCCTTTTCTTTCTTTTTCATTTCCAGCAACTGCTAACGGCTTTCCCTGTAATGATGGGTCATGAGCAATTTCAACAGATGCGAAAAAACAATTCATATCTACATGTAAAATAACACGACCTTTTTTGGGATACATTTCTCGCATAGTACTCACCCCCCTAATCAGAACGTTCGTTCTTTTATTATATCAAATTTTGCACAATAATTATAATTATTACTTGTTCTTTTCTATCATATTTATTGCTATAATTTAAACAAAGTGGATATATTTGTAATCAGGGGTGATTATTATGAAATCGACTGATAAACTCAATTATACGTTTCTCGTAATTATACTAATCGTCGCAATCAATTATTTACTTCTTCCTATTTTTGATATGAACATAGCTGGTTTTCTCCCTCGCCTAGTCCATGTAGTAACAACTTACATACTGCCATGGATTTTCTTGTATTGGCTTATCCGCCTTGTAAAAGCAATCGAATCAAAGTAAAAAGCGTGTAAATCACAATTGATTTACACGCTTTTTTGTTATATTATTTCGCTACTTCCTCTATGATTGCAACAACTAATTCTGCTGTTTTTGCTAATTCTTCAACAGGAATCTTTTCGTTTGTTGTATGAATTTCTTCATAACCAACTGCTAAGTTAACTGTTGGAATACCGTGTCCTGCAATTACGTTTGCATCACTTCCGCCACCACTTTGGTGAAGAGAAGGTGTACGACCAATTTTTTCAGCTGCACGTTTTGCAACTTCTACAACGTGATCGCCATCAGCAAATTTAAATCCTGGATACATAACGTTTACTTCAACGTCTGCATGACCGCCCATTTCTTTTGCAGTTGTTTCAAATGCTTCTTTCATTTTCGCAACTTGCGCTTCCATTTTTTCATTGATTAAAGAACGCGCTTCTGCAAAGATTTGTACGTGATCGCAAACGATATTCGTTTGTGTACCACCTTCAAAACGTCCAATATTTGCAGTTGTTTCAGAATCAATACGGCCAAGTGGCATTTTCGCAATTGCTTTCGCTGCGATAGTAATTGCAGATACACCTTTTTCTGGTGCTACACCAGCATGAGCTGTTTTCCCGCGAATAATCGCATTCACTTTCGCTTGTGTTGGAGCTGCAACAACGATTTCACCAACTTTTCCATCGCTATCTAATGCGTAACCGTATTTCGCAGTAATGCGCTCACGATCTAATGCTTTTGCACCAACAAGACCAGATTCTTCTCCAACTGTAATAATAAATTCAATTGTACCATGAGGGATATTCTTCTCTTTTAAAACACGGATTGCTTCGAACATGGATGCTAATCCTGCTTTATCATCTGCACCTAAAATCGTAGTACCATCTGATACGATATATCCATCTTTAATAGAAGGCTTAATTCCATTACCAGGAACTACTGTATCCATATGAGAAGTAAAGTAAATTGTATCAACACCATCTTTTGTTGCTGGTAATGTACAAATTAAGTTACCTGCACCATGCCCAGTAACAGCCATTGTGTCATCTTCAAATACTTCTACACCTAAATCTGTAAATTTCTTTGTTAATACTTTGCAAATTTCTGCTTCAAATTTCGTTTCAGAATCTACTTGTACTAACTCCATAAATTCGTTTACTAAACGTTCTTGATTAATCATAAGACTGCGCCTCCTGCACTACCATTATGTATGTAACACTATTAATTATAACAGAATTTCGCAAAAGTTTCGAAATACAAGACAAAAAACAGACGGTTTATATGTCTAGATAACCATCTGCTTTCTATTACTCATTTAACAATACCCAGCGCATATGATCTTCCCACACTCCATTAACCATTAACATCTTCCTAGACACGCCCTCATACTGAAAACCTATCTTCGTCACGACTTGTATAGATGCTAAATTTCGTGGCATAATCGGTGCTTCTATACGATGTAATTGAAATTCCTCAAAAGCAACTTGAATCGCTTTTCTAAGCGCTTCTGTCGTATAACCTTTGTTTAACTCTTCCTTATCTAATTTATAGCCGAGTACACAAGATTGGTAAATTCCACGAACAATTAAATTAAATGAAATACATCCAATTATTTTCGTATCATCACCTTTTTTAAAAATCCAAAGTCTGATGATTTTACCTTCTGCGATCTCTTTTCTATCCTTTTGTAACTTTTTCTTTTGATAATCTAACGTAAAAAAATCATCCGGTCTATACTCTTCCCAGGCTTTTAAAAATTCACGGTTTCTGTCGTAATATTGAAGAACTTTTTCAGCATACGACTCATCAATTTCCCTTAAATGTAAACGATTTGTTTCATATATTTTCATCATCGTATCTCCATTCTTCAGCTTGCATAACAAAAAACTTATACCCTATCATTCTTATATATTCTCTACGTACATACAAATTTCCTGTTATACTTTACACACACTTCTCGAATTTTGTCATTTCTCTCCCCCTTGTCCACAATATCATTTCTCGTTACAATGATATTGTACTGATTTGCAAGGAGGTTTAACGATGCATAAAAAAGCTCAAAAAGTTATGATTTATGTAATGCTAATTTCTATGCTTGTAACAACATTACTTGCTGGCGCAAGTATGTTTTGGTAAAAAGGACGATCTGTTCGTCCTTTTTTTACTTTTTACACATAATAAAATAAACCATCTCGAAATCGAGATGGTTTATTTTATGTAAAGCACAATCGCTACAATACTAAAGAAAAATGACATTACAAGTGCTATCACAAAACTTGTATATTGTTTCTGCTGAAATGCCCCAATAACAAAAGTAAGATTAAGTAATGCCATACATACAATCGCTACAAGATAAGAACATATATTAAAAGTTGCCAATATGAATGTAATAATAAATAGAAATCCCATAAAAAACTGCATATACGAAAGTTTTGGATTCAAGTACATATGAGCAACTCCTTTATCTAATTTGATCTTTCTATACTCTCATTAACGCATGGTTATGTACACATGTCAAGACAACTTATTACAATAGAAAAAACCAACTTTTTCGTTGGCTTTTTCATATGCAATGGCTCCTTTTTCTTTTGCCAATTGCTGAAATGACTTTTTCGATTTTACAATCCATACTTTCGTTCCAATTGGAATACGATCAAATAAATACTCCACATCATTTTTCTTCATTCTTATACACCCTTGTGAAATATACTTTCCAATTGAACTCGGTTGGTTTGTTCCATGTATTCCATACTTACTCCCATCAGTTCCTCGTGCATTAAATCCCATCCACCTAGATCCAAGTGGATTTTTCGGTGATCCCCCTGGAATATCTTTTGCAATATAATACGGATCCTTTGCTTTCATTACAATATCAAAAGTTCCCTCTGGGGTTAATTCATTTGTTTTTCCTGTCGCGACTGGAAAAACCTTTTGAATCTTCCCATCGTCAATATAAGCTAGTTTATTCGTCGCTTTATTTACAATAATAAAAGGATCACCGGCACGTGGATTATCACCAAGGGGCCAAATAGGCGATAAAGAAAGACATAATAGGAAAGAGAGAAGATACGGCATAAATAATTCCTACCTTCTATATAAGTTCTTTTATATTATCCTTTCCCTTAAAACGACTTTTAATGAGTAAATATTGTTCCATTTCGTATACAAGTTGAACAAGTTTCGCACGTATCTCAAATTCTTCACGTGTAGCCGGCAATGGCATCTCTCTAAATAATTCTCTCATTTCTTGAAGCTGTCTTAAAGAAATAACCCCGGTACTCTGAGGGCTAATAGCATTACTAATGTTTTCAACCACATCCGCAATCATGTCAGCTTGTTCATATGTCCACGATAAAGAAGCTGCTAACGGAATCATTCGCTCTAAAATTTCGAATTGTTGCATGCGCATATTAAAATAACGATAGTAATAGTCATCTTCTCGCATAAATGCATTCTCAAGTTTCTTAAACGATAAATCTCTAGCTTCATTTAGCATCTGTTCAGTTTCAATAAGTTCTGCCCCGCTCCAACTACTTTCTCGATTTCGTAAATACACAACCATTTCAAACAAAATCGTTTTAAAATTACTTTCTATTTTACCTTGATACTCTTTTAGCTTATTTTCACTACTTGGCATATACATATTCACTAAGAGAGCCACGCTAATCCCTATCGTTAATATCGCAATTTCATTTCCAACAATAAGCCATGTAATTTGTTTCAATGAATATAGATGCATCACAATAACTGAACTCGTGACAATACCTTCTTGAATTTTAAGCATAACTGCAGTCGGAATAAATGTAAGTAATAATAGGCTAATTGCTAGTGGTGTATATCCAATTGTTTCAAAAATACAAAATGCGAACACCATTGATAATACACAAGCTAAAAAACGATGTAACGATACTTGAAGTGATTTACGTTTCGTATTTTGTACACATAATATAACTAAAATACCCGCTGAACTATAAAATTCTAATCCTAATAACTGAGCAATAAAAACGGCTGCGCCTGTCCCTATTGCTGTTTTTACTGTACGGTATCCAATTTTGAACATAGCATTGCTCCTATATGTATAAACGTATTTACAGTTAGTATAAAAAAAGGATGACACAATGTCATCCTTTTCTACTTATTATTCACGTATCCTTTACATATTACAATATTTTTTGTAAAAATTGTTGCGCACGCTCGCTTTTCGGTGCTGCAAAAAATTGTGCTGGCGCACTATCTTCTACAAGTTTTCCACCATCTAAAAAGAGAACACGATCTGCTACTTCTTTTGCAAATCCCATTTCATGTGTAACAATTGCCATTGTCATTCCTGTCGTAACTAATGATTTCATAACTTCTAACACTTCTTTTACCATCTCTGGATCTAGTGCTGATGTCGGTTCATCAAATAACATTACTTCTGGTTCCATTGCTAACGCTCTTGCAATTGCTACACGTTGCTTTTGTCCACCAGAAAGACGATTCGGATACGTATCTTTTTTATCTAATAAACCGACCTTTTCTAAAAGTTTTTCGGCTTTCTTTTCAGCTTCTTGTTTCGTTACTCCTTTTACATTGATAGGAGCATACGTAATATTTTCTAATACAGTCATATGAGGAAATAGGTGGAAATGCTGAAATACCATTCCGACATTTTCACGGACGTGCATAATATTCGTTTTCGGATTCGTTACTTCTTCCGCTCCAATCCAAATGTGACCATTTGTCGGTGCTTCTAACACATTCATACAACGTAAAAATGTTGATTTCCCTGATCCAGACGGTCCAATAATTGCTACTACTTCCCCTTTTCCAATCGTTGTTGTAATTCCTTTTAATACTTCGTTTTTTCCAAATGATTTATGAAGGTTTTCAATTTTAATCACTTTTCTTCATTCTCCCTTCAATTGCCTTCCCGACTAATGTAAGAATAATGACTAGCATATAATAAATGAGTCCAACAAAAAGTAATGGTTCAAGATATTTAAATGTCTCCCCGCCTACGATGTAAGCACGGCGCATTAAATCCGTTGCGCCTATTACTGTTACTACAGCCGATTCTTTCGTAAGTGTCGCAAACTCGTTTACAAGTGCCGGTAATATATTTTTTAAAGCTTGAGGAAAAATGATATTTCGCATCATTTTTCCGTATGGAATTCCTAAAGCCATCGCCGCTTCTGTTTGTCCTTTATCAACCGCTTGAATGCCAGCACGGATTACTTCTGACATATATGCACCTGAATTTAAGCTAAATGCAAGTACAGCTGCTACGAATGCTGGTATTTCATAACCAATTATTTGCGGGACACCGAAATAAATAATCATTAATTGCAATACAAGTGGTGTACCACGGAAAATTGATGTATAAAGATCTGCCGCTATATTTAATGCTCGTATTCTAGCAATTTTGCAAAGTGCTAATAGCGTTCCTAAAATAAACCCTGCTAAAGCTGATACTGCTACAATTTTCAAAGTAACTTCTAAGCCTTTTAATATATACGGTATCGAAGGCGTAATCGCCGAAAAATCTAAGTTCATTCTTTTCATTCCCCTCACAGAAAAGTGAAAGGCAGCTTATTTTTCGCTGCCAAACCATTTCTTCACTAATTTATCCATTTCTCCATTTTCTTGCATTTTTTTAATTACTTTATTAAATTCAGCTGTTTTATCACTATTTTTCGGAAGGGCAATTGCTGCTCCAACTTCTTCTGGCGCTTCTTTAATTTCAATTCCTTGTAAATCTTTCATTTTCTCTAAATAATTTTTAGCAACTGTGTCTTCTATAATTGCAGCGTCAAAACGACCAGCTTTAATTTCTTGTACGATTTCTGGTATACGGTCACGTCCCTCAACTTTGAAATCTACTTGTTTTTTAAATTCTGCAGCTTTCTCTTCTTGAATAGATCCTGTTTGTACCCCTACTTTTTTCCCTTTTAAATCCTCTACAGATTTAATGTTAGAGTCCTTTTTAGAAACAACCATGTTTTTCGCAACAAAATAAATATCTGTGAAATCAACATTATTTTTACGCTCTGCAGTTGGCGTCATACCTGCCATTACGAAATCAACTTTTCCTGAGCTAAGAGATGCTAATAAACCACCAAAATCCATATCTTTCACTTTCACTTCATAACCAAGTTCTTTTCCGATATATTTAGCAACATCAACATCAAAGCCAATAATTTCATCACTTTTTGAAGCTTCTACGTATTCATATGGTTTATAATCTGCTGAAGTCCCCATAACCAGTACTTTCTTATTTTTCCCAGTAACCTTTTCTTCCCCATTACTACAAGCACTGAACATACTTACAATTAAAATAAGTGCAAATGATATTGATAATAACTTCTTCATCTTTCTTCCCCCTAATAATGTATATTTAAAAGTTTAATAGAATATTTATTCGATGTTTGTATTGTATCAGCACTTTCATTTTTATGCAATATATAAAATAAAAATAAATAAATTATCAGTACAAATACCATTTTGTATGTATAAAATACTGTATAAAAAACATAACTATGCATATCCCATAAGTTTTAATACTAAATAAAAAAGGCGGCACATCCACTTGAGTGTGGACGTACCGCCTTTTTGCTTATTTTTATAGTTCTTCGCAATTCTCTTCGAAATAAGATTGTAGTTTTGCAATAACTTGCATCGGTTCATGACCTTCAATTTCATGACGTTCTACCATTGTTACAATTTTTCCATCTTTTAATAAAGCAAATGATGGAGAAGATGGTGGGTACCCTTCGAAATATTCACGAGCTCTTGCTGTCGCTTCTTTATCTTGACCTGCAAACACCGTTACAAGATGGTTAGGTCGTTTATCATAATGTACGGAATGCGCAGCAGCAGGACGAGCAATACCGCCTGCACAACCACATACAGAGTTTACCATTACAAGTGTTGTTCCATTTCTTTTAAACGCTTCGTCTACTGCTTCTGGCGTCGTCAATTCTGTATATCCAGCAGAGACAATCTCTTCACGCGCTTGGCGGACAACATCATTCATAAAAAAGTTAAAATTAATCAATCTTTTCCCTCCTCTAAAACTACCTATTTGTATCTTACCAGTTAATGTTTATGAAATACAAGTAAGTTTACTTGTATTTCAGCATAGAAAAGGTGTTAGAGCTCTTGCTCTAACACCTTTTCTTAATGACCACGATGTTTTTGCTTTGCTTTTTGTACTTTGATTAAACGTCTTCTTTGTTTTTCAGCCTCTCGCTTCTCCTTAGATTGCACTTTCTTTTCTTGTTTATGCAGTTCATAAGATAAGCTAATTGCCTCTTGCGCCTTAGTAAAGCGGTTTACATTTACTTCTTTTGCTGCTTGTCGTATGATCCGCTTTATATTTTTGGGACGCTGTTTTTTTTTCACTTCCACGCCACATTTTGCAAAGTGCTGAAAATACGCTAACATTGAACCGTTCACAAATATAAGCACTTCTTCGTCTGAAGGTTCCGTTCCAAAAATATACCTCGCTCCATACAACTTCCCTTTTTCTTTACATGTAATGATTCCAACAAAAAATTGGCCATCGTGATATACTGTCAAATCCATTGACAGCCCCCCCTAAAAAAAATTAGAAATACGGGACATCCCGGAGGGGAAGGTTACTGACATGAAATCATGCGTCTGGACTACCAACCAGAACTATGTTTTTGTATTTCTTTCACTATTATTATATCTTTTTTTCCATAATCTTCATATATTCACTAATCATTTTTTTATGCGACCCAACAATATAGTCAGGTAGTTCTGTTAGAGGGAAGAATTTAAGCTGAACAGCTTCTTCTTTGTTCATAACAAAATCTCCATCGTATTCGTCCGTATAATAAGCGGTCGTTACAGATTGAAATTCATCACCGTTTGCTAATTTTGTAAAATAGTTCGCTCCAGAAAACACATTGATTAATCGTAGGTTCTTCACCTTTATTCCTGTTTCTTCGTATACTTCACGAAAAGCAGTTTCTTCTGGTGATTCACTAAGCTCCATTAATCCGCCAGGCAGCCCCCATTTTCCGTAAGGCTCTGTTCTTTGTTGTAATAATACATATCTATTTTCATTTATAACGAGTACAACAGCACCAACTAAAATTAAAGGGCGATGACCAACTATTTTCCGTAATTCTTCTACATATCCCATCGTATCCCTCCTTTTTCGTTGTCCACACTATTGTATCATATGTATGAAACGACAAAATGCGTATATTTTTCATTTTTTTAACAAAATATTTATTTTATGTGTTTCATCAACTGTAGCTAACAAAATGGATTCAACTTCTGCGTTTTTCTCTAGAAATTCTCTCGCCCATTCTTCTGTTTTCCCTAATAAAGCAAGAACATCTTGCTGAATGCTCCCATCCTTTACTAATATAAAAGAAACTGGATATTTTTTCCTGCCACTTTTAGATCAAGTCGGGAAACTGCCTCATATTCTGGATACCGAAATATAGAAACGACACCGTTCGCTTCCCATAATGCTAATTTGATCGTTTGAATATCGCTCACATTTCGCATACGAAGTTCTGAAAATAAATATTCCACCGTAATTCTCGCTTTTTTCAAATTGCTAAAATCAATGGAGCCATTGTGTATAAGAATGATAGGTGCTGGCTCTAAAAAGCGTCTCCATCTATCCCATTTCAACATTAAAACTGAACTTATAATATGAAGTACAACGAGTATAAACGTTGTAATCATCGAGCCCATTAATCCTACTTTTTCATCAGACAATGCGTTAGAAATATTCCCGCCAAGCAATAACACCAATACAACATCTAAAAAGCGAAGTTGTGCGATGGACCTTTGCCCCATTGCTTTCGCAACTAATATTAAAAATATGTATGCTATAATAGCCCGAATAACCCATTCACTATTAGAAAGATGCCGTGCTCCTTCAAAAATATGCATATGCATCACTTTGCACTCCTTACATCCCAAACTGCGAGTCTGTTTTAGTTTGCAACGTTTATGAGTATATATGTAAAAAAGCTGGTTCGTTTAAAAACGAACCAGCTTTTTTACTTAACGGAAAACATATACTTTTTATACGTTTTTCGTACCGATAATATGAGACCCATCATAATCATATTCGAGAACAAGGAACTTCCCCCATACGATAAGAAAGGTAATGCAATCCCTTTTACAGGCATTAATCCAACAATCATACCGATATTTTGGAATATTTGAACCGTTAATATCCCAATCGATCCAGCACATAATAATGTACCGAATAAATTATCAGCAGAATAACCGATAATAATTGTTCTATATAGTAGTAATAGGAACAAGAATACAACTAACGCTGCTACGATAAATCCACCTTCTTCGGCAATTGTAGCGAAAATAAAGTCTGTATGCTTCTCAGGGATATAAACATTCCCTTCGCCAAACCCTTTCCCTTCCATACCGCCACTACCTACAGCTAAAATTGATTGCTGTGTTTGATAACCTTGATCTGTATGTTCAAATGGATCTAACCAACCTAAAATACGTGATTGTTGGTGCGGTTTTAGTAGCGTAACTAACTTATTAAAGAAGAAATCCTCATACCTTACGTAAATAAATATTAACGTGGATAGTATGGTGACTGGAATAACTGTACATAACGCTATCAATTTCTTCTGAATACCTGACATAAATAAAATACATGCAATGGCAGCAGCGTATAAGAACACCATCCCCGTATCCGGTTGACTATATACAACAGCCATAGGCGGGAGGGATACTAGCATAATTTTACCTACTAATTTTAAGTCCGTTTGAAATGTCCTTGCCATATACTGCGCATTATGTTTCACTGCTATACTTGCTACTACGAGAAGCAATGAAATTTTGAAAAACTCAGATGGCTGAATTTGTCCAACTAGTGGAAATACAAACCATCTTTTTGCACCTAATTTTTCAGGTGTGAAATTGGAAACCGGTAGTATTTTCAAAAGAATAAGTGAAGCAAATCCAACGATATAAAGTGGCCAAGACAATTTTTGTAATTGATCTAAGTCGATGCTTGCAACAAGCAATAACAATACAACCCCAATTATGTAGTTCAAACCTTGTTTCATCGCAAAGTTTGCCTCTCCATATTGGCCAGTTTGCTGACTGCTATATATAGCAGCTATACTTGTAACACATAATGCTAACAAAATTAAAATTAATTTTACATCTAAACTTTTTAGAAACTCGGTACTTCTTTTCATGACATCCTCCTGAAACATTGTTACAGCAAAATAAAAAACCAGGAGTCAACATTCCTCATGTTTTGACGACTGATTACACATTATCTATAAAACACTTATATAGAATAACTCTCTTTTTCATACAATACAATATATTATACTACAGTTTCGTCAGTAAGATTTGCCAAAAAAATTATTCTTTTCTTATTTTATATCCATATACCATATATCAGCAATGTATTTTCATAAATTCCTAATACATAATCGTTCATTGTAAGATTAATGGGAAAGGTATTATACATATAGTAGGATGTAGATGAAGAAATAAGATAATAAAAAGCTCGCATAAGCGAGCTTTTTATTTAATATACAGATGTATTATGTTCTGACGTATTTTCTAAAATTTCTTTTACACGTCCTAAGAACTTACCACAAATTAAGCCATCTAGTACACGGTGATCAAGTGATAAACATAAGTTAACCATGTCACGAGCACCAAACATGCCATTATCCATAATTACTGGGCGTTTTACAATTGATTCAACTTGTAAAATAGCCGCTTGTGGGTAATTAATAATACCCATAGATTGAACAGAACCGAATGATCCTGTGTTATTAATTGTAAATGTTCCGCCTTGCATTTCGTCCGCTTTTAACGATTTCGTACGTACTTTTCCTGCAAGTTCTGTAATTTCACGAGCGATGCCTTTAATTGTCTTCTCGTCCGCATGTTTAATTACTGGTACAAATAGTTCGTCCTCTGTTGCAACAGCGATAGAAAGGTTAATATCTTTCTTCTGAACGATTTTATCGCCAGCCCACATTGAATTAATTTGAGGGTATTCTTTTAACGCTTGTGCTACTGCTTTTACGAAGAAAGCAAAGAACGTTAAGTTAAAGCCTTCACGCTTTTTGAAATCACCTTTAATTGAATTACGGTATGACACAAGGTTTGTCACATCTACTTCAATCATCATCCAAGCGTGTGGCGCTTCGTGTTTACTACGTAACATGTTCGCTGCGATTGCTTTACGCACACCTGTTACTGGAATTTCGATATCGCCAGGCATTGTTGGTACAGAAACTGGTTTCGCAGATTCTACTTTTTGCGCTACTGGCGCTGCTTTTGGTGCTTCTGGACGTGCTTCTACTACAGCTGCTACCGTTTCCTCTTTCTTCGCCGCACCTGCTTGCGGAATATTTCCAGATTCCACTAGCTTTAAAATATCTTTACGAGTGATACGGCCGTTTGCTCCCGTACCTTCTACTAGATCTAAATCAACGTTATGTTCACCTGCAAGTTTTAACACAGCTGGTGAAAAACGAGGTTTTCCATCAGTTGGTTGTTTTGCTTTCGGTGCTTTTTCAGGCGTAGCTACTTCTGCCTTTGGTTCTTCTTTTGTTTTTTCCTCAACAGCTGTTGCTGCTACTTCATCTGCACCTTCTACTTGAATTACACAAACTACTTCACCTACAGCTAACGTATCACCTTCACTAGCGATTAACTCTTTCACAATACCAGTGAAAGAAGATGGTACTTCAGCGTTTACTTTATCAGTCATTACTTCTGCAAGCGGATCATATTTATTTACGTGATCGCCAACATTAACGAGCCATTTACTAATTGTACCCTCTGTAACGCTCTCCCCGAGCTGAGGCATTGTAATATTTTCTACAGCCATGTATAGTCCCCCCGATTAAAATTCCGCAAGTTCACGCATTGCTTTTTCAACTTTATCTGGATTTACCATAAAGAATTTTTCCATTGTTGGTGCATATGGCATTGCTGGAACGTCTGGACCTGCAAGACGTGCGATTGGTGCATCTAAATCAAACAGACAGTTTTCAGCAATAATTGCTGCCACTTCACTCATAATACTTCCTTCTTTATTGTCTTCTGTTACAAGAAGAACTTTACCTGTTTTAGAAGCTGCTTCAATGATTGCTTCTTTATCTAATGGATATACAGTACGTAAATCAAGAATGTGTGCAGAGATGCCATCTTGCGCTAACTTTTCAGCCGCTTGAAGAGCAAAATGAACACATAATCCGTATGTGATAACAGTAATATCATCACCTTCACGTTTTACATCTGCTTTTCCGATTGGTAATACGTAATCATCTTCTGGCACTTCACCTTTAATTAAGCGATATGCACGTTTATGCTCAAAGAATAATACTGGATCTTCATCACGAATTGCAGCTTTTAGTAAGCCTTTTGCATCATATGGTGTAGAAGGGATAACGATTTTTAAACCAGGTTGGTTTGCAAACATCGCTTCTACAGATTGCGAATGATACAATGCACCGTGAACACCGCCGCCAAATGGCGCACGAACTGTAATTGGACAAGTCCAATCATTATTAGAACGGTAACGAATTTTTGCTGCCTCAGAAACAATTTGGTTTACTGCTGGCATGATGAAATCCGCAAACTGCATTTCAGCGATTGGACGCATTCCATACATTGCTGCACCAATTGCGACCCCAGCGATTGCAGATTCTGCAAGTGGTGTATCTAGCGCACGATCTTCACCAAATTGATCATATAATCCGTGTGTCGCTTTAAATACGCCACCTTTTTTACCAACATCTTCACCTAAAACGAATACTTTCTCATCGCGTTCCATTTCCTCGCGCATTGCTAATGTAATAGCATCAATATAAGACATTACAGCCATGAAACGTTCCCCCCTATTCTGCGTATACGTGCTTCAATGCATCTTCAGGTGCTGCATACGGAGCATTTTCTGCATATTCTGTTGCTTCGTTTACGATATGCATAATTTCGTCTAACATTTGTTTTTCAGATTCCTCAGTTAACACGCCAACCTCTTTTAAATAAGCAGCAAATGTTACAATTGAATCATTTTTCTTCGCTTCTTCTACTTCTTCTTTATCACGATAAACACGATCATCATCGTCACTTGAATGTGCTGTTAAACGATATGATACTGTTTCAATTAAAGTTGGACCTTCACCACGGCGGCCACGGTCTGCTGCTTCTTTTACAGCTTTATATACTGCAAGCGGATCGTTTCCGTCTACTGTATATCCAGGCATACCGTATCCAATTGCACGGTCTGATACATTTTTACATGCTAATTGTTTTTCAACTGGAATAGAGATCGCGTATTTATTATTTTCACACATAAAAATAACAGGTAACTTGTGTACGCCAGCAAAGTTTGCACCTTCATGGAAATCACCTTGGTTGGAAGAACCTTCACCGAATGTAACAAACGTTACTAAATCTTTCTTTTCCATTTTTCCAGCTAATGCAATACCAACTGCATGTGGTACTTGCGTTGTTACTGGAGATGAACCTGTCACAATACGATTTTTCTTTTGACCGAAGTGACCAGGCATTTGACGACCACCAGAGTTTGGATCTCCAGCTTTCGCGAAACCAGATAGCATCAGTTCTTTCGCTGTCATACCAAACGCTAGTACAACACCCATATCACGGTAGTATGGTAATGCATAATCTTTCTCTCTATCAAGAGCAAATGCTGCTCCAACTTGTGCTGCCTCTTGTCCTTGGCAAGAAATTACGAATGGAATTTTACCAGCACGGTTTAATAACCACATACGTTCGTCAATTTTACGTGCAAGTAACATCGTACGGAACATTTCTAATACTTGCTCATCACTTAAGCCAAGCTCTTCATGGCGCTTTTCTTTTACTTCTGCCATTTTTCATAACCTCCTAAATCCACATTTTTATGCGTGTAACGCTTTTCCATCTACAGCTAATGCTGCTTCACCAATCGCCTCAGATAATGATGGATGCGGATGAATTGTATGTGCTACTTCCCAAGGTGTTGCATCAAGTACTCTTGCAAGACCCGCTTCAGAAATCATATCTGTTACATGCGGTCCAATCATATGAACACCGAGAATATCATTTGTTTCTTCATCAACTACAAGTTTTACGAAACCATCTGATTCGCCGTATACAAGCGCTTTTCCGATTGCACGGAATGAGAACTTACCTACTTTTAGCTTATAGCCTTTTTCTTTCGCTTCTTGTTCTGTTAAACCGACAGAAGCAACTTCCGGACTGCTATATACGCATTTTGATACCATAGAATAATCAATTGGTGTAACTTCTTTACCAGCAATATGTTCTACTGCAACAATTCCTTCATGAGAAGCAACGTGAGCAAGCTGTAAGCCACCGATTACATCACCGATTGCGTAAATATGAGATTCTTTCGTTTGATAAAACTCATTTGTTTGAATGTATCCTTTTTCCACAACGATATCCGTATTCTCTAAACCAATATTTTGCGTATTGGCTTGTCGTCCTACAGATACAAGCATTTTTTCTGCTTTAAATTCTTTATTCTCACCGTTATGTTCAGCTTGAATTGTTACTCCATTATCTTTTACCAATGTTTCTGGTAATACTTTTGCACCAGTTACCACTTTAATACCTTTTTTCTTGAATAGACGTTGCATTTCTTTTGAAACGTCTTGGTCTTCTAGTGGTAGTATCGTTTTCGCATACTCTAATACTGTAACTTCTACACCGAAGTCAGCAAGCATAGATGCCCACTCAATACCAATTACACCGCCACCAACGATAATAATCGAGCTAGGAAGCGTTTCCATTTTTAGGGCATGATCGGAAGACATTACATACTCTCCGTCTAATTCTAAACCTGGTAATGAATTCGGCCGAGAACCTGTTGCAATAAGTACATTTTTTGGAATTAACATTTCATTCTCTTCTCCACTTGCAAGTTCAACTGAAATTGTCCCTGGCATCGGAGAGAAAATAGATGGGCCAAGAATACGGCCAATACCTTCAAACACATCAATTTTACCTTGTTTCATTAAGTGCTGAACACCTTTATGAAGTTGCGTTACAATCTTCTCTTTACGCTCTTGTACTTTCGCAAAGTTTAGTTCTACATTACTTGCAATAACTCCGAACTCTTCGCTTTTTTTAGCAGTTGCGTATACTTCCGCACTACGTAAAAGGGCTTTACTAGGAATACATCCTTTGTGTAAACAAGTACCACCAAGATTTTCTTTTTCAACAAGTGCAGTTTTTAACCCTAGTTGTGATGCACGAATTGCAGCAACATATCCACCAGTACCGCCGCCAACGATGACTAAATCATATTCTTTTGCCATTATCTCAACCCCTAGCTACCGTTTCTTTTTCACGTACAATATATTCTTTTGGAGCTTCTTCTTCACGTAGTACACGAAGTGCCCCTTCTGCTAATGCTTGTAATTCATCTTCTCCTGGATGTACGATAACATCTGCAATCCAGTCTACTCGTTCTTTTATTTCATCAACAAGAATTTTACTGTAAGCAAGTCCACCAGTTAATACGATTGCATCGATTTTCCCGTGAAGTACAGCGCTAGCTCCGCCAATCTCTTTTGCAACTTGATATGCCATAGCTTTATAAATAAGAGTTGCTTCAGGATCACCTTTTTCAACCATTTGTTCTACTTTAATCGCATCATTTGTACCGATAAGACTTACAAGTCCACCTTGTCCGACAAGTTTTTTAATCATTTCATCTCGGTAATACTCACCAGAGAAACACATTTCTACTAGTTGCCCTACTGGTACTGTACCAGCGCGCTCTGGACTAAATGGGCCTTCTCCGTTTAAACCGTTATTTACATCGATTACTCTTCCTTTTTTATGAGCACCAACTGTAATACCGCCGCCCATATGTGTAACTAATAAATTTAAATCCTCATATTTGTGATTTAACTGTTCAGCTACTTTACGAGCAACTGCTTTTTGATTTAATGCATGGAAAATACTTTTGCGTTCCATACCAGCAATACCACTTATACGAGCAATAGGCTCCATTTCATCTACAACGACAGGGTCTACAATGAATGCCGGAATATTTAATCCAGAAGCTATTTCATATGCTAAAATGCCCCCAAGGTTTGAAGCGTGATGACCGCTAAAACCATTTTTTAAATCTTCTAACATCGCATCGTTTACTGTGTATGTTCCGCCTTCGATTGGACGAAGTAATCCCCCACGGCCACAAACTGCGTTTAATTTTGAAATGTTAATACCGTGAGAATGTAGAACTTCTAAGATCGTTTCTTTACGAAACTCATATTGGTCGATAATTCGCTTATATTTTCCAATCTGTTCTTCGTCATGACGAATAGTTTCTTCTAAAACGGGTCTTTCATTATCAAAAACACCAATTTTTGTGGATGTACTACCCGGATTAATAACAAGAATTCGATTTACAGACACTGTTGCTACCTCCACTAATAAATTCAAAAGGAGGTGGAAACCTCATAAGAGGTAACCACACCTTTTGTAAAAGTAATATATGAATGATTAGCGACGGCTAATAATGTCGTGACCGTTGCGTAAGTATGTGCTACGAGAGTTTTTCAAGCTTGCAATGCGCTCTTCAGCTAGACGATCAGCTGCTACATAAGTTGCAATGCCATCGCGTTTTGAAATTTCGATTACTTTTGCAATTGTGTCATAAATTGATTCTACGCGTTTTAATGCACGTTCTCTATTGTATCCATATAACTCGTCTGCTACGTTAATTACGCCACCTGCATTAATTACATAGTCTGGTGCGTATACAATACCCATTTCATGAATGATGTCGCCGTGACGATCTTCTTTTAATTGGTTATTTGCAGAACCTGCAATTACTTTTGCTTTAAGTTGTGGAATAGTTTCGTCATTAACTGTTGCGCCTAATGCACATGGTGCGTAAATATCACATTCAACACCGTAAATTTCATTTGGCTCAACTGCTGTTGCACCGAATTCTTCTACTGCACGTTGTACAGCTTCTTTATTAATATCTGTAACGATTAGTTTTGCGCCTTCAGCGTGTAAATGTTTGCATAGGTGATATGCTACGTTACCAACACCTTGAACAGCAATTACTTTTCCTTCTAAATTATCAGTACCGAAAGCCTCTTTCGCAGCAGCTTTCATACCACGATAAACACCGTATGCAGTTACTGGAGATGGGTTACCAGAAGAACCGAATGATGGTGAAATACCTGTTACAAAGTCAGTTTCTTCGTGGATAATATCCATATCATCTACTGTTGTACCAACATCTTCAGCTGTAATGTAACGTCCGTTTAGTCCTTGAATATAACGACCTAATGCACGGAACATTGCTTCGCTCTTATCTTTACGTGGATCACCGATAATTACTGTTTTCGCACCACCTAAGTTTAAACCAGCTGCTGCGTTTTTATATGTCATCCCTTTTGCAAGACGCAATGCATCTTCAATCGCCGCTTCTTCAGAATCATATGTCCACATTCTTGTTCCACCAAGAGCAGGTCCAAGTGTTGTATCATGAATTGCAATGATTGCTTTTAAACCTGATTCTTTATCTTGACAAAATACTACTTGCTCATAATCATATTTTTCTAAGTATTCGAAGATTTCTAATGCCATTGTCGTTTCCCCCTAATGTTTTACCCTATTTGGTTTATTTTGAAGCAGTGGCAACTGCCAATGCTAATGAATATACTTTTGTTTCTGCTGAATCAGCACGAGATGTTAAAACAATCGGTGCTTTTGCGCCAGCAATCATTGCTCCTACTTTTGCATCCGCAAAGTATACGAGTGATTTATATAGCACATTTCCAGCTTCAATTGTTGGGACGAGTAAAATGTCTGCCTTACCTGCTACGTCACTTACTATGCCTTTATGTTCTGCTGCAATTTGTGATACTGCATTATCTAAAGCAAGTGGTCCATCAACGACACAATTTTTAATTTGTCCGCGGCGATTCATTTGAGTTAACATCGCTGCATCAATTGTCGCTTGCATCGCAGGATTCACAACCTCTACCGCTGCAATTGGGGCTACCTTCGGCAAATCAATTCCTATTGCCCGGGCAACTTCTACAGTATTTTGTATAATAGCAGCTTTTTGTGTTACATCAGGTGCAATGTTCATTGCTGCATCTGTAACAAAAATGAGACGATTGTAGTTTGGAACTTCAAATGCTGCAACGTGTGAAAGTACGCTACCTTTACGAAGTCCCCACTCTTTATTTAATACAGCTTTCAAAATATTTGCTGTTGGGATGTTCCCCTTCATAAGCACATCTGCTTCGCCATTTCTTACAGCTTTAACAGAAAGTTCTGCAGCCTCAGCACTTGACTGTGTTGCAATCACTTCAATATGTTCTGAAGTTTGTAAACTATGTTCTTGTAGCATCCCCATTATTTTTTCTTGATTTCCATATAGACGAAATTGAGCTAGCTGTAATGTAATTGCTTTCGCTACAGCTTCAATTACTTCATGATCTTCAGCTACTGCTACAGCCACAGTTTTTTTAGGCTGGCCTGCCGCTTGATCAATTAAGTGTTCTAACTTCATATTTTGTAATCAACCCTTTCCGTCGTCCCTCGTCTTTTTATTAAGCAAATACCGTGCCAACTTTTTAAAGTGGTCTTACCAATAATGAAAACGCATTCAAAACACAGTAAAATCAATACTTCGGAAAATAACAAAAGATTCTGTCTTATTTTGTCGCTTTTTGTATACCATGCAATAAATTGCATGGTACGCAATTTATTGCATGCTATTTTTTGCACACTCATATTTTTCTAGCTTGTAATATAAATTTCGAACCGAAATCCCTAACGCTCTGGCTGTTTGTGTTTTATTTCCACCAAATCTCTCTAAATATTCATGAATGATATTCCCTTCAAACTCCGTCACTAAATGCTCAAGTGGCTTTTCTTCTAACTCAGGTAATAAATGAGCTTGCTTTGACTCTACCTGCTCTTCGTTATGTAATGGCGGTAAATGTTGTACATCTATATAGGTCTCGTTATAATTCATAAAGATTATAGCTCTCCCCAAAATATTTTCAAGTTCCCTCACATTTCCTGGCCATTCATATGATTGTAAATATGAAATAGCCGAATTAGTGAGTCCCTCTATATTTCGGCCATAATCTTGGTTAATTTTTTGAATTAACCTGTCTGCGATTGCCGGTATATCCCCTTTACGCTGACGAAGAGATGGGATTTGAATTGGAATTTTATTTAATCGATAATATAAATCCTCCCTAAACTTCCCTTCTAGAATGGCTTTTTCTAAATTCACGTGCGTCGCTGCAATTACTCTGACATTGATAGGAATTGCTTTCGTTCCACCAACTTTTACAATTTCTTTCTCTTGCAAAACGCGAAGGAGTTTCGCTTGCGTATTTGCAGATAGTTCCCCTATTTCATCTAAAAAGATGCTGCCGTTATTCGCTTCCTCAAAGAATCCACGTTTTCCCCCTCTTTTCGCACCAGAAAATGCCCCTTCCTCATAACCAAACAATTCACTTTCTAACAACGTCTCCGAAATAGCCGCACAGTTTACACGAACAAACTTATTATATTTCCGATTACTTCCATTATGGATAGCATGCGCAAACAATTCTTTACCTGTCCCCGACTCCCCGCGTAACAACACTGTTGCTGGTGTATTCGCCCCCAGTTTCGCCTGTTCAATAGCAGCCGTTGTTTCATCTGAATTTCCGACAATGTCATCAAATGAATATTTTGCTTCTAACGTTCGAATAATTTGCCTCGCTCGATTCAATTCATTTGTTAACTTTTGAATTTCTGATACATCACGAATTACACCAACGCTTCCTTTTAATATTCCATCTACAATGACCGGTGCTACGTTTACAATTACGTCTCGCTTTTTTTGGCCAATCTTCATATGTATTCCTCGTACCGCCCTACGTGTTCGAAGAACTTTCATATGCATACTTTCACCTTCTACAATATCGGTTGTAGCCGGCTTTCCAATAATGTCCTCTTCTGTTAAACCTGTTAATTTCGTATATGCAGGGTTAATTACTAATCCTCGACCTTTTTCATCCACGACCGAAATAGCTTCCTCAGACGAGTTAATAATCGCCTCAAGTAACGTTTGAATCTCCTTTAAATCTGTAACTTCTTCCGCAAGATCTACAACCTCTGTTATATCTTTAAAAATCGCAAATGCCCCTTGCACTTCTCCTCCCTCTTTTAATATTGGAATACGGGTTGTAATAATTTTCTTTCCATTCTCAAGCGTCAATTCATAATTTACTTCTATTTGTTTCGTACGTATAATACGAAGCAACTTACTAGTCGGAATAACTTCTAAAATATATTTCCCTACCGCATCTTCTTTTTTATACCCGATAATACGCTCTGCACTTTTATTAAATAGGCGAACTTGTCCCTCTCGATCAATCACAATCATACCGTCATGCGTAGAATTTAAAATCAAATCACCTTGCTGCGTTTGCTCTTCTAACTTTCCAATTAAATCTTCCTTCTCATGTGCTAATCTCGTAACAATCTTTGCAATATCACCTGGTATAAGAAGAGTATCTTTATGCTTTTTCTTTAATAAATCTTTATGTAAATCATCGTCACCTGTCATATCAAACATTACATCAATGTGCATAGAAAGAAATGGAGTCACACTCTCTCCAATTGCAATCCCGTATTCCTTTGCCATCTGTAACCCTTTTGCTATCGGATTTATATCAATAATCCCTATAATTTGAAATATATTCGAACTCTGTAACAGACGCAGCAGTGTACTACCACCTTCACCTGCACCAACAATTAAAACTTTTTGTTTCATATATTACACTTCCTCTCGGAGTATCTCTGCAAAATTTTTCACACCCTTATCTTACTCGTTCAGCCCCCTCTTGACAAACCCCCTTTTCATATAACATCATTAAAATAAACAAAATAATCTGAAAAGGAGCGTTTATATGCAGCGTTACCTTGCTCTATTATTAGCACTCATCCCTATTTCATTAGCTGTGTTTGGCATTAAGTTAATGAGAGATACCGTATTTGGGATTTTATTTCCTCCACTCTCTATACTATGGTTACAATTTTTAATCGGGGCTCTCTGCTTCGCGCTCGGATTTTATATCTTTGGTGGTTTCGTCTTACACCGAGATCGTAAACGAAATAAAGTACAAGCTCGCTTTCGAAGATAGGATAGGAAATCTCTACTATTTGCAAATAAAAAAAATGAGACCGTTACAAGCGGTCTCATTTTTTTATTTGCAATAACGTTCTTGCCGTTTCAGGATAATCCGTAATAATCGCCGAAATATTCATATCAAAATATTTACGCATAAGTGTTTCTTCATTAATTGTATAGGGCCGAACTTCTACATCACTTTCCATCGTTAATTCAGCAATGGCATCTTGAAGGTAACGATAATTCGGATGCACCGCAGTAGCTCCCATCTTTTTTGCATATGCCCACGGGCTATGCAGGCCTTCGCGATATAAAATCGCTGTTTGAATATCAGGAGCCATCATATGACACCTTTTCATACTGTAGTGATTAAATGAAGAAAATATAACCCGATCTTCTAAATTAAATTTCCGTACAAGCGTTATAACTTCTTCTTCTAAACCTCTGTATGGAATTTTATTGTTTTTAAGTTCAATATTAAGTAGCAACTCTGTTTTTTCAATCCATTGTAACACCTCTTCTAAAAGAGGTATTTTACAAAATCCTACTTTATCACCAAATTTATAGCTCGCATCTAATTTACATAAATCCTCATATAAATAATTTCGAACCGCACCTTTTCCATTCGTTGTCCGGTCCACTGTTTCATCATGAATGACGACAACCTTTCCGTCTTTCGTTAATTGAACATCAAGCTCAATTCCATTTGCCTTAAAAGATTCAGCTGCTTCAAATGAAATCATCGTATTTTCTGGGTATGTTCCCGCTGCACCACGATGTGCAAATATAAGAGTCATCCTCACTCCCCCAATCTTATGCTATACTATACGAAAAAGGAGGTACTTCTATGAGACCATTACAAATTTCTCCAGACACTGCAGTCCGCCTATCAAAAGCACTAGGTGTTCCACTTGAACAACTTATGCATATGCCGCAGCACATTTTAATTCAAAAGTTAGTTGAATTAGAAAAACAAAATAAAGACGAAGAATAATACAGTCCTGTTTCACAGGACTTTTTATTATTTTCTATTATATCACGGATGACTTGCTTGCTAAAATCCCTCATTGGATATACCATGATTCAATTTAACCTTCACTTCGAACATATACAATAAAAAGACCAACGAATTCTAACATTCATTGGTCATTAATTAAAAAGTTCATTGGTTTTAAATTTACTATCGAGTATACATTTCAAGAATTATTAAGCTTTATTAAAACTTAAATCCCTTACTTCTTCTATTCTCAGCTAGCCTTATGTTCAAGTCTCAGCTTATCCGCAACCATTGCGATGAACTCAGAGTTCGTAGGTTTTGCTTTTGACATAGATACTGTATAACCGAATAAGGACGAAATAGAATCGATATTCCCACGACTCCATGCTACTTCAATTGCGTGACGGATTGCACGCTCGACACGGCTTGCTGTTGTATTATATTTCTTCGCGATATCTGGATACAATACTTTCGTAATAGATCCAAGTAATTCGATGTCATTGTACACCATAGAAATTGCTTCCCTTAAGTACATGTACCCTTTAATATGAGCAGGCACACCAATTTCATGAATGATACTCGTAATGCTTGCATCTAAGTTTTTCGGTTTTCCATCTACTGTTGTTGCTGATCGGAAAGATGGCAGTGGACGTTTAATAGTAGCGTTCGCTTTACCGCTCACTTGACGAATATGACTCGTTAAATTCTCCATATCAAATGGTTTTAATATGAAATATGACGCACCTAAGTCAACTGCTTTTTTCGTCACATCTTCTTGTCCAAACGCTGTCAACATAATTACGCTAGGCTGTCTTAACCTTTCAATATGGCGCATTTTCTCTAGTACAGCTAACCCATCTAAATGTGGCATAATAATATCTAATACAAGTACATCCGGCTGCTTATCTTTTAATAAATTTAAACACTCTTGACCATTATAAGCAGTACCAATTACTTCCATATCCTCTTGAGCAGCTACATAACTCTCTAGCATTGATACTAATTCTTTATTATCATCCACAAGACATACTTTAATTTTCTCCACAGCTTTTCCTCCCTTACCGAATCGATTCTCCGACATGTGTATCCTTCTAGGCTACATGAATTGTTCGACAATTGTGTGAAAATTCCCTTTTAAAGTTTGTTACTTTCCGATAAAATCACAAAAAAATATGTTTATCGTTTATTTATTCCTTTTCGCAACACATTCCATCATAGAAAAACAACGAAACGTTCAACCCTTTCCTTTTATTTTACAACAAAAAACACCTCTTGCGGAGCTTTTACAAAATTTCAACGAATTTTTCAATAGAAAAACGAGCTAATTATTAATTAGCTCGCTTTTCTTTCTTGATCATAAATGTTAATTCCAGCCTCATGTAACATCCATTCAATATGAACACCATATCCTGATGTTGGATCATTTACAAATACATGTGTAACAGCGCCAATTACCTTTCCATTTTGTACAATTGGACTTCCGCTCATCCCCTGTACGATACCACCTGTTTTCGCTAATAAACGTTTATCTGTTACTTTTATTACCATGCCTTTTGTTGCCGGAAACTTTTGCGGTACTGTACTCACAACTTCAATATCAAACGCTTCCACTTTATCTTGATCAATAACCGTTAATATTTTTGCTGGTCCTTCTTTTACTTGATGAGATAGTGCAATAGGCATTGCTTTATCCATTACGCCATTTGTCATATTTGTATTCAATTTGCCAAAAATACCAAATGGACTATTTATTGTAATATTGCCAATCACTTCACGATCAGGTGAGAACCTCGCTAATTTCTCCCCTGGATTCCCATGACTACCTCTTTCAATTGATGTAACTGTCGAACGCATAATTTGTCCATCTTCGACTTGAATCGGCTTTTTCGTATCATTATCAGAAATAACATGACCAAGTGCCCCATATTTCATAGAATCAGGATGAACAAATGTCATTGTTCCGATTCCAGCTGCCGAATCACGAATATATAAACCAATGCGATAAGACGATTCTCCACTGTCTTTTTGTGGTGTTAATTTAGTGCGGATATGCTTTCCATCCCTTAGCAAAACGAGATTAAGCGGTTCGCCTGTTTCCCCACTATTATGAATAAATGGTGCTACATCACTCATTCTTTCAATTGTTTTACCATTAATTTCAGTAATCATATCTCCAATTTGCACACCAGCTGTTTCACCAGGAGATACTTTCCCTTTTTCAGTTTGAATTAAATGATGGCCTACAACAAGTACCCCTTTTGTGTTTAACTTTACACCAATTGATTGTCCACCTGGAATAACTTTGAAATCTTTTAATACTCTCACATTTACTTTTTTCACTGGAAAACCAGCAAGCTGAAACACCATATCTGCTTCACCATTTTGATGAGAATTTACCATAAGTCCTTGTTTTTGTTCATTTGAACTTACTGTAAACACATGACGATCTGTAGATGAAGCTTTAAATACTGGTAATGAAGCTATTTCTGATTGTTGTCCTTCAAAAACAACAAGTTGCTTCGGAGATGAAATAAACGTCCGAAGCGGTTTAAAACACCCAATAAAAACTAAAGAAACAAGGAGAAAAATACCTATTATTTTGCGAAATCTTTCTAATTTCAATTTGTTCACTCTCCTCGCTCCTACCCCACATTCAGCCTTTTGGCTTCACTTTTTAATCTCTCCTTGCAATGCTTTATTTATAACCGGAAGAATTAAGAAATCATCATTTGAGAAAAAAAGCTATCCATTACTGGATAGCCTCTGCTGTCTGTTTAAAATGATGCGCTTGCGTAAGTAATTCTTTCGCATGTTCTGTCGTTAAATCTGTAATTTCCACACCAGAAATCATTCGAGCTATTTCTGTTACTTTATCCTCCATAGTTAAAACGGTAACTGATGTAATTGTTCGATCATTTGCTACTTGTTTTCGAATAAATAAATGCGAATCCGCCATTGAAGCTACTTGAGGTAAGTGCGTAATACAAAGTACTTGTGAGTTTACTGATACTCGATAAATCTTTTCCGCAATAGCCTGTGCGACCCGGCCACTTACACCAGTATCCACTTCATCAAAAATAACAGATGCAACACCTTGATGCTTAGAAAAAATGCTTTTTAAAGCTAAAATAATACGGGATAACTCTCCGCCAGAAGCAACCTTTGAAAGTGGTTTTAGCGGCTCACCCGGATTTGTTGAAATATAAAATTCCACATGATCGTAACCATCCGCTGTAAGCCTTACCGGTGCTCCCTCCACGAGAGGCTCTTCTGCATTTCCTTCTCGCTTCATAATTCTCACTTCAAATTTTGTTTTTTCCATATATAATTCTTTTAATTCCTGATGAATGGCATTTGTAAGATGCTCTGCAAGTTCATGACGCATATTACTTAACAACGTTGCTTCTTTCAGAATAACACTTTCTAATTCCTTCAACTGTTTCTTCGTCGTTTCAATATGAACGTCTTTATTTTCAATCGTAAAAATTTCTTGTTCAATTTTATCAGCATACGCTAAAATCTCTTCTACAGTATTTCCATATTTTCTCTTTAGCATACGAATTTCATTTAAACGCGTTTCAATTTCATCTAAGCGATTCGGATCATATTCCATCATATCGAGCTTTTCTCTTAGTTGATAGGCAACTTCTTCTAATAAATAATAACTATTGGCAATGGAATCATGATTTTCTTGATACACTTCATCTAAATGTGTAATACTCTCCATTTGTCCCATTGCGCTTCGTACATTATCTAACCCTTGTCCGTCAGCACTTAATGAGCGATACGCGTCCCCTAATGCTTTGTAAATTTTTTCGAAATTAGAAATTTGCAATCGTTCTTCAGTTAAGTCATTTTCTTCATCTATCTTTAAATCCGCTTTACGGATTTCTTCATGCTGAAATTGAATTAAATCTAAACGATGTGCCATTTGTTGTTCATTTTCACTTAACGATTTCAACTGTTTTTTTAATTTCTCATAGTCAGCATATACGTTTTGGTATATATCTAATTGTTTAACGATACGCTCTCCATCAAAATGATCGAGCATAAATAGATGACGTTCTTCATTCATTAAGTCTTGCGTTTCGTGTTGTCCATGAATATCAACAAGTGTTTTTCCAATTTCTTTTAATACACTAAGGGTAACTAGTTTTCCATTTACACGACATACACTTTTTCCGTTTGCAGCGATATCACGCTTCAAAATAATCATGCCGTCTTCTATTTCTATATCCAACTCTTCTGCTTTTTCAATACATGGATGCTTATCATCTTCCACATAAAATAGCCCCTCTATCTCAGCTTTTTCTGTTCCGTATCGAACAAATTCTGCTGAACCACGGCCACCTACAAGTAAACTAATCGCATCAATAATAATCGATTTTCCGGCCCCTGTTTCACCACTTAAAACCGTTAATCCTTTTTGAAAAGAAATATTTAATGCCTCAATAATAGCAAAGTTTCTAATCGATAATTCCGATAACAATGCCCCATTCACCTCGTTATAAACTAATCCCCTATGAAGGGCTTTTCTCAGTTCTTTATTCAAATAGTCATACTATATGTTTGTATGTATAAATTACTTTTCTAACCGCTCCATTGTACCAAACATTTGTTTTACGGGTCAATCCACCTATTTCCTAATTTTATTCAAAGAAAATATTATATTACAATTAAGAATTCACGTTTTTAACCAATAAAAATATCCTGTTCGCTTTCCACTTTACAGAGGAAAGCAAACAAGATTTTTTGTTACAGCATATTTAAGAAACGATCAGAGACAACACCTGTATCTTCAGGTGTACGGCAAATAATTAAGCAAGTATCATCACCACAAATGGTTCCGATAATCTCATCCCACTCTAAATGATCAATAAGTGCCCCAAGTGAATGAGCGTTACCAGGCAATGTTTTTAGCACAAGCATATGTCCTGCCGTGTCTAATTTTACAAATGAATCCACTAGATTGCGTTTTAATTTTTGTAACGGGTTAAATCGTTGATCTGCTGGCAAGCTATATTTATAGCGACCATCATGTAATGGCACTTTCACTAAGTGCAATTCTTTAATATCGCGCGATACTGTCGCTTGCGTTACATTAAATCCCTCATTACGTAGAATATCAACTAATTCATCTTGTGTTTCAATTTCTTTGTTCGCAATGATTTCCCTGATTTTAATATGGCGCTGACCTTTATTCATACATTTGCACCTCACACTATCTCTTACCATAGTTTAAACATTGGTATACTTCACTTATTTATGTTAACTTATAATTCGTTACTTGTACACAATTGTTTTTACAATCATTATACAATTACAACAAAAAGAGGAACAACATATGTTATTCCCCTTTCCCTTTTTGTTTTAGGACATCATGTGCCTCTGTAACTACTTGCTCAACAGAAATTGGAGAATGATTTTCGCCCTTCTCACGTTCACCATGCCATTTCAGATGAATTAAAAATTCAATATTACCATCCCCGCCCGTAATCGGTGAGAATGTTAAGCCTTCTACGTCGTATCCTTCTTTTATAGCAAAGTCGACAATCATTTCTACGACAGCCTCATGTACTTTTCGATCGCGAACGATACCCTTTTTACCAACTTGCTCTCTTCCAGCTTCAAACTGCGGTTTAATTAACGCTGCTACATCCCCATTCGGCATAAGCATTGTTTTTAAAACTGGCAATATAAGTTTTAATGATATAAACGAAACATCGATACTAGCAAATTGCGGTAAACCACGTTCTAAGTCTGCTGGTGTTACGTAACGGAAGTTCGTTCGTTCCATTACGACAACACGCTCATCTTGACGCAATTTCCACGCAAGTTGATTGTACCCTACATCTAATGCATAAGATAATTTCGCTCCATTTTGAAGCGCGCAATCGGTAAAGCCACCAGTTGATGAACCAATATCTATCATAACTTTATCTTGTAAATCAAGATGAAATGTCTCTAATGCCTTTTCAAGTTTATAACCACCACGGCTTACATACGGCATAACTTGCCCCTTCACCGTAATCTCTGTATCTTGTGGGATTTTCTCCCCTGGCTTATCCAACCTCATCTCATTCGCATATACAAGGCCGGCCATAATGGCGCGTTTTGCTTTCTCACGTGTTTCTATAAGCCCTCGCTCTACTAATAGTACATCTACTCTTTCTTTTTTCGCACTCATTTGTTACGCCCTTTTTTGTTTTGATGGAATCATTGTATGAATACGGTCTACAACAGCATCTGTCGTTAAACCGATTTCTTCTAATAATTTTGTTACACTACCGTGTTCTATGAAACGATCTGGAATACCCATTCGTTCAACTAACGCACTATGGTACCCGTTCTCAGACGCAAATTCAACTACTCCTGTTCCAAAACCACCAATTAAGCAAGCTTCTTCAATCGTTAAAATTGGTATATTTTTTCCTAAGAGATCATGTAAATATGCTTCATCCATTGGTTTAATGAAGCGAGCGTTCACTACTTTCACTGAAATACCAGCCTTTTCAAGACGCTCAGCCGCTTCCATTGCCATTGGTATTGTCGTACCAAATGTTAAAATAGCTGCTTGTGTACCTTCTTTTAACGTTTCCCATGAACCGATTGGAATCGCCTTTAATTCTTTATCCATATGAACGCCAAGTCCATTACCTCGCGCATAACGTAATGCGATTGGTCCATCTTCATATTGCATCGCCGTGTATACTAAATGTTGCCCTTCATTTTCATCTTTTGGCATCATAAGTACCATATTCGGCAAGTGGCGTAAGAATGAGATATCAAATACACCTTGATGCGTTTCACCATCTGCTCCTACTAAACCAGAGCGATCAATTCCGATGAAAACATTTAAATTTTGGCGGCATATATCATGAACAACTTGGTCATAAGCTCTTTGTAAAAATGTTGAATAAATCGCTAAGAATGGTTTCATACCTTGCGTTGCCATACCCGCCGCCATTGTTGTAGCATGCTGTTCTGCAATACCTACATCAATCATACGATCTGGGAATTCTTTTTGGAATTTCTCAAGTTTCGATCCAACAGGCATTGCAGGTGTAATTGCAACGATACGCTCATCCGTTCTCGCTAACTTAAGTACTGTTTCACTAACAACAGCACTCCATGCTGGTGCAACTTCTTTCGGTTTAACGAAGTCACCTGATTCAATTTTATAAGGTCCTGTTCCATGCCAAGTGCCAATAACATCACTCTCAGCTGGTTTGTAACCTTTTCCTTTTTTCGTAATAACATGAACAAGCACTGGGCCTTTTGTTTTCTTTGCATATTGCAACGTTTCGAATAACTTTTCATAATCATGCCCATCGACTGGACCTAAATATGTAAAGCCTAACTCTTCGAAAAAGACACCAGATACTAGTAAATATTTAAGACTATCTTTTATTTTCTCTGCTGTTGCAGCAACTTTCCCACCGACAGCTGGGATTTTCTTCAAAATATACTCTAGCTCATCTTTTACCCAATGGTATTTTCCTGCGGTACGTAGACGTCCAAGCACATTATGAAGCGCACCAACGTTTGGCGCAATTGACATTTCATTATCATTCAAAATAACAATCATGTCTGTTTTTTCATGTCCAATATGGTTCAATGCCTCTAAAGCCATTCCGCCCGTTAAAGCGCCATCACCAATGATTGGTATAACATATTCTTTCGTTTTCTTTAAATCACGTGCTAGAGCCATTCCCATTGCAGCAGATAATGATGTCGAGCTATGGCCAGTTTCCCATACATCGTGCTCACTCTCACAACGTTTTGGGAAACCACATAGACCTTGATATTGCCTTAATGTGCCGAATTCTTTTGCACGTCCAGTTAAAATTTTATGTACATAGGATTGATGTCCTACATCCCATAAAAATTTATCTTTCGGACTATCAAATAATTTATGCAGAGCAATTGTGAGTTCTACTACACCTAAATTAGGCGCAATATGTCCACCTGTTTGAGAGAGCTCTTCAATTAAAAACTTACGAATATCCTCACTCAATCCCTCTAGTTCACTGATAGACATCTCTTTCAAAAAACTAGGGTTTTGAATTTGCGTTAGATCCACATGGATCACTCACTTTCATTTCATAATCTGTCAACATGTCAAATATTATAAAAAACATTTACACAAAACAAGAAATTCTCTTTTTTTATTTTTCACCTTGTCCTGCTATTAACCAGTCTATTGCGCCCTAATCTTATTATAAACCATATTTCTTTAGGCGATGAAAAAAATAGCCGCTAACACGAAGTGATAACGGCAATGTAATCTACATATATTTTTGCCAATAACAAGAAAAGAAAAACCTTTTCCTACATTTATATCATAAAATGACGAATGACTCAACAAATGAAAACGCTGTTATATTAGTTATTACGTTTTGCAATCAAATCGCAAATAGATAGTAAATATTCATCTTGTAATTGCAAGGAACTAATAGCATCTTTTGCTTTTGCAATCGTTTCTTCTAAAATATCCTTTGCTCTATCTACAGTAAATAACGTCGTATATGTGCTCTTTTCGTTGGAAACATCACTACCAATCGGTTTTCCAATCTCTTCTTCGGTTCCTTCCACATCTAAAATATCATCTCGAATTTGGAAAGCTAGGCCGATATATTTTGCAAACTCAAGTAATTTTTCTTCCTGTTCTTCTGTGGCATTAGAAAGTATCGACCCTGCAAGTACAGCGAATTCAAGTAGTTTCCCAGTCTTATGCTTATGAATATACTCTAGCTCATCGATCGTAAGCTGTTTCCCTTCCGCTTCCATATCTGCTACTTGTCCGCCAACCATTCCCTCTGGCCCTGCCGCCTTTGCAAGCTCAAGTACAAGTCTCACTTTTTTCTCAGCAGAGATTTCCTTTTGCTCATATGCCATAATAACTTGAAAAGCATATGTCAACAAACCATCTCCTGCTAAAACTGCCATCGCTTCACCAAATACTTTATGATTTGTGGGCTTCCCTCTTCTTAAATCATCATCATCCATACAAGGTAAATCATCATGAACTAACGAGTATGTATGTATCATTTCAAGAGCACAAGCTGCACCTACACCAAGATTTTTTTCTTTACCAAACGCTTGTAATGTTGCAAATAAAAGTAACGGGCGGAGACGCTTTCCACCCGCTTCCAAAGAATATGCCATCGCTTCACGAAGTACATTTGGACATTGTAATTCATTTGCATAGCTTACAAGCTTCTCTTCTACGAAAGTTTTACTTTCTTTCAAAAAAGTATCAAAAGCAATTGTCACTATGCTTCATCTCCTAAAGCAGTAAACGGTTCAAGCTCTCCATCTTCCCCAAGAATAACTGCCATTTGTTCTTGTACGTTCTTCAACTTCTCATCACAAAGCTTAGATAATTCCATACCCTCTTTAAAATAAGAAATTGCTTCTTCTAAAGGTACGTCACCTTGCTCTAATTTAGAAACGAGGTGCTCAAGTTGCGAAATTGCCTCTTCAAAGCTTAATTTATTTTCCATTATTCAATTCACGCTCCTCTATTCCTGATACGCTACAATCTAATATTCCATCTTGTAATTGAACTGAAACAGCATCTCCAAGGCTAACATCTTTCACACTTTTTAACACTTGCTTCTCTTCATCATATACAAGCCCGTACCCTCTCATCATTACTTTAAGCGGACTTAGCGCTTCAAGTTTTTGAGCAGCTCTTACAAAGGCAAATTCTTTCGTTCGGAGTAACGTTTGCATTTCACGTTGCAATTGCTTTTGCAATGTTTCAACTGCTACCTTTGTTTGCATAATTTTTTGAGATGGGTGGTGCTTCTCTAAATAAAATGAAAGCTGTTTTAACTGATTTACCTTTTTATCAATATAGCGCTCTTTCGCTAACACAAGCTGTTCTAACGCTCTATCCAATTGCTCTTCTTTTTGCTCATATACTTGTCTTGGATAACGGAACGCATAAGATTTTTGCAATACTTGTAGTTTTTCTTCTTTTTTATGTACTAACTCTCTCATTGCTCTTTGCAACCTTAGAGTTCTTTGTAATACCTTTTCTTGTAACTCGATAATATTAGGCGCTGCCAGCTCAGCCGCTGCAGTTGGTGTTGGTGCTCTTAAATCGGCAACAAAATCCGCAATTGTAAAGTCTGTTTCATGGCCTACTGCTGAAATAATAGGGATCTCACTCTTGAAAATAGCTCTTGCAACCATTTCTTCGTTAAACGCCCACAATTCCTCAATAGAACCTCCACCGCGCCCAACGATTAGGACATCTATCCCTTCCATTTCATTCGCTGTACGGATCGCTTGTACAATTGAGGGAGCTGCTGACTCCCCCTGTACAAGTACTGGAAACACAATAACATTTCCAATTGGATAACGACGTTTAATCGTTGTTATAATATCACGAATCGCTGCTCCTGTTGGTGACGTAATCACACCTATTGTTTTCGCATAAGGAGGGATTGTTTTTTTATAAACTTGAGAAAACAATCCTTCTTCCTCTAAACGAACCTTTAATTGTTCGTAAGCTAAATGCAGGTTTCCGACTCCGTCAGGCTGCATGTCTTGAATATAAATTTGATAAGAACCACTCGCCTCGTAAACAGAAATTTTCCCTTTCACGAGTACCTTCATCCCATTTTCAGGTCTGAATTTAATATTACGATTATGACCCGCAAACATAACCGCTGCGATTCTTGCATTTTCATCTTTCAATGTAAAATACATGTGGCCACGGCTATGATTTTTAAAGTTGGAAATTTCACCTTTTAACCAAACAGACTGTAAATGCGGATCATATTCTATTTTTGTTTTTATATAGCGTGTTAACGCTGTAACGGTTAAATATTGTTTCTCCATTTCTCTCTCCTCATAGCCGACTCAAATTATTTACAAACGACACCTGCACGCTTAGCCGATTCAACAGTATTATGAAGAAGCATTGTGATCGTCATTGGACCAACACCCTTTGGCACAGGTGTAATGTAACCTGCAACATCTAACACATTGTCAAAGTCAACATCACCACAAAGTTTTCCTGTTTCTAAACGGTTTACACCAACGTCGATTACAACTGCTCCTTCTTTCATATAATCAGCTGTTACCATTTTAGGTCGTCCTACTGCTACGATTAAAATATCAGCTAATTTCGTTAACTCTTTCATATTTTGCGTCTTAGAATGACAGTATGTGACAGTTGCATTTTCATTTAAGAACAATTGTCCCACTGGCTTGCCAACAATATTACTTCTTCCAATTACTACAACATGTTTTCCTGAGATATCAAGATTTGTTTCTTTTACTAACTCTACAATACCATGCGGTGTACATGGAAGGAATGTATCTTGTCCCGTCATCATACGTCCTACGCTGATTGGGTGAAATCCATCTACATCTTTTTCTGGTGAAATTCTTTCAATGATAGCTTTTTCTTCAATATGTTTTGGTAAAGGTAATTGCACTAATATGCCATTAATGCGGTCATCGCCATTTAAGCGATCGATTTCAGCAAGCAAACGCTCCTCCGTAATGGTTTCAGGAAATTCAATGAGCTCTGAATAGATTCCTACTTGTTCACAGCCCTTTTCTTTTCCTTTTACATAAGAACGAGATGCTGGATCTTCTCCAACTAAAATAACTGCTAATCCTGGTACAATCCCTTGCTCTTTCAACTTCACAACTTCTTCTGTTAATTGTGCTCGTTTTTTCTCCGCAACTTCATTTCCTTTGATGATTACTGCTACCATTTTAAGATTCCCCCTTAAAGAAATTACAGTGTATCTTTTATATTAGATAAAACGCCGTTAATAAAACGACGAGATTCCTCATCCCCAAATGTTTTAGCAATTTCAATTGCCTCGTTAATTGTTACGTTGTGTGGAATTTCTTCCATGTATTTCATTTCATACACAGCTACACGTAAAATACTGCGATCAACAATACTAATACGCTCAAGCTTCCACTTTTTTAAATTTTGACGAATCGCTTCATCAATTACTTCTTTATTTTCTACAAAACCTACAACAAGTGATTCTAGAAACTCATTTGTTTCTTCACCTTCATCTAGCGTGTTTTCCACTGCTACTTTCGGTTCTAATTCACCTGTAATATCCATTTGATATAATGCTTGCATAGCTCTTTCTCTAGCCGTCCTACGTTTCATTGTAACTCTCCTTTATGCTTCAAGTCTTTCCTTATGCTTTGTTATATTATTATAATTTATAAGCCGTCAATTCACTTACTCTTACAGTTTTCATTGATTTTCCAACCTTATAATACAATGATAATAACACAATTTATCGTTTCACACACGGGTTACAAGGCTGAAAAATAATAAAAAGATTAACTTCAAGTTCCATATCTTATCACAATGTACGTTTTTTGGTAAAACGAAACATTTTCTTTTTTATTTCTCATTTTTTGAAATAGTATAATAATTAGAGGGTTGTAATTTGTGAAGAAATGAAACGATAAAAAAGATGCCTATGTTACTAGGCACCTTTTTCATTCTTACACTGGTTCGATTTCTGTTTTTTGTGTTTCGAATGTTACGCCAACGATGTGAACATTCACTTCTTTTGGCTCAAGCCCTGTCATTGTAAAGAGTGCTTGGCGAATGTTGTCTTGAATCTTTTGTGCAACAACTGGAATTGCTACGCCAAAATACATTACAACATAAAGGTCAACGATAATATCTTCGTTTGCTAATTCAACCTTCACACCTTTACCATGATTTTTCTTACCTAACTTCTCAACAACATCTGTAGCAAAATTACCACGCATTGCCGCTACGCCTTCTACCTCAGCAGCAGCAATACCTGCGATTACTTCAATTACTTCTGGTGCAATTTCTACTTTACCAAGAGTTGTATCTTGACCCATATCTAACATATGTTCAGCCATGAAAAAAACCTCCTTTAATGTATCACTGCGTCACAAGTTCATGCTCTTCCAAAAATTTCGTATTAAACTCACCTTTTACAAAATCAGGATGATCTAACAATTGCAAATGGAACGGGATTGTTGTATGTACGCCTTCAACGACAAACTCACTGAGTGCACGCTTCATTTTTGCAATTGCCTCTTCACGTGTTTTTCCGTGAACAATTAATTTAGCAACCATCGAATCATAGAAAGGTGGGATTGAATATCCCGGATATACAGCTGAATCGACGCGAATACCAAATCCGCCTGGTGGCAAGTACATTTCTACTTTACCTGGAGATGGCATAAATTTTTTGGCAGGGTTTTCCGCATTAATTCGGCATTCAATTGCCCAACCATTAAATTGTACTTCTTCTTGCTGTAACGATAACTTTTCTCCAGAAGCAACAAGAATTTGTTCTTTAATTAAGTCTACCCCTGTTACCATTTCAGTAACTGGATGCTCAACTTGGATTCTCGTATTCATCTCCATGAAATAAAAGCTTTTCGTTTTATATTCATAAATAAACTCAACCGTACCAGCACCTGTATAATCAACCGCTACCGCCGCTTTAACTGCCGCCTCACCCATCTGCTTACGCACATTTTCATCAAGTGCTGGTGATGGACTTTCTTCTAGTAGTTTTTGCAAGCGGCGCTGAATCGTACAATCACGCTCTCCTAAATGAATGGCATTTCCGTGTGTATCTGCCATTATTTGAATCTCAACATGGCGGAAATCTTCAACGTACTTTTCTAAGTATACACCAGGGTTCCCAAAAGCGGTACTAGCTTCTTGCTGTGTAATTTGAATTCCTTTTACAAGCTCTTCTTCATGGCGCGCAACACGAATACCTTTTCCGCCGCCACCTGCAGTCGCTTTAATAATAACAGGATATCCAATTTGATTCGCAAGTTCGATCGCTTCTTCGGTATTTTTAATAATTCCTTGTGAACCTGGTACAATCGGAACCCCTGCTTCTTTCATTGTATCACGAGCAACGTCTTTTGTGCCCATCTTTGAAATAGCTTCTGGACTTGGACCGATAAAAATTAAGTTACACTCACGGCATAACTCTGCAAAATCTGCATTCTCTGCTAAAAATCCGTATCCTGGATGAATTGCATCGCAGCCTGTTAACTTCGCAACACTAATAATGTTCGTTAAATTTAAGTAGCTTTCTTTCGAAATCGTTGGTCCTACACAATACGCCTCATCAGCAATTTGTACGTGAAGTGACTCTTTATCTGCTTCTGAATAAATTGCGACTGTTTCAATATCCATTTCTTTACAAGCACGAATAATTCGTACAGCAATTTCCCCACGATTGGCTATTAATACTTTTTTTATCATCACAAAGACTCCCTTATTACGCTTTTACAAGAAATAGCGGTTGTCCATACTCAACAAGCTGTCCGTTATTAACAAGAATCTCAACAATTTCTCCATCTACATCTGCATCGATTTCGTTAAATAACTTCATAGCCTCGACAATACATACGATAGAATCTTTCGATACTCTATCCCCAACACTTACATATGGAGGCGTATCAGGAGAAGAAGAAGAATAGAATGTACCTACCATTGGTGATGTAATTTTATGTAGGTTTTCATTCTGAACAGCTTTTTTCTCTTCTTGTTTTGGCACTTCCACTTGTGCTGCCGCTACTGTTGTTTCAACTTCAACAGGTGCTACTGGTTGTACGGCTTGTTTTGCTACAGGTGCTTGCACCGCAACAACTTCATTACCACGCTTTTTCATTTTGATTGTCGTACCATCTTTTTTGTATTCAAATTCATCAATATTAGAGCTATCAATTAATTTAATTAATTCACGAACTTCTTGAATTTTAAACATGTAAAATCCACTCCCATACTCTTGTTTGTCCCGTTTTTACAGATTTCTCTTCACTAAAACTAGATTGACTGTAAAAATACGATGTACTCTATTAGAAAATGTATTTCATTTACTAATAGAAATAGTTACTATTTCCATCTTACGATAAATTTTTTAAACATTCCAATTTATATTTCTTTATAATAAATCGAAACTCCTGTAAAAATGTTATTCCAATAAAAATTTATTACCTAGTAATAATACCAAGTTTCACACAAAATTGGCAAGACCACTTCCGAAAAAACATTCCTTACTTTTCAAAATACTATAAAGTAAACCTACCATTACCGCTTTACTCGTCACCTCATCTATAGTCAATAACATATTTTTACCAAATATTATTTTTTTGTTTACACGTCGTTCATCATTCCTTCATATAAGAATAGTATGTTCAAAGTGTAGAAAATATATCGTATCGAGGTGTGGACATATGATATGGCTCATTCTCTTCTTACCTGCCGTAATGGTCTGGGCATTCGTTCTCTTCATCCACGTCAAATCCGGAAAAAGTAATCATCACTACCATGAACCGCTAATCTTTTACTCACAACGTATTTCTCCGTTCCGAGTTGAACATAGTAAAAACAAAGACGAAACAGAAAAAAGCTATCGAAAATGATAGCTTTTTTCTATTATTATTTTTATCTAACTATTTTCAAACAATCCGATTACTAAAAACGAATAATCCGCGGAGGAATTCCCCGCGGATTATTCGTTTTATTTTGTTGGTGGATCAAATTTTACACCTACATCTTTTGATCCGCCTTCACTTCTTACAAGTTGTATAATTTTATTCGCTTCTTTTTGTGAATGTTTTGCTGCTTTTACAGTTACTTTAATGTCAGTTCCATCAGCTCTTACAAGGGCATCTTTATATCCACCTTGAGATTTAATTACTGTCTCAAGTAATTCTTGCTTCGTTTCCATTGTAGTGATTGCATCAAAATTTTCTTTCGCTTTATTCTTTTCTGTTGCTGAAGCTTTTGTTGAACTCATCACTTCTTGTAATTTTGCTTTTTGTTCACTTCGCTGATCTTCCATTTGCATACGTAATGCTGTGAAATTTTCATCACTTGATTGAACTGTTACGTTAGCTTCTTTTTTGCTTGTTTCTTTTGTAGCACTCTCTTTTTTATCTGTTTCTTTGTTTGTTTCTTTATTTGATGTTTCCTTGTTTGTATTTTCTTTTCTAGGCGTTTCTTTAGGTGCTTCGTTTGTTACTGCTTTATCAGTACCTTGTTTTTCTTGTCCAATCTTTTCACCTGTTGCCGGCGATGCTGTATTCATTTTGTCTGGAGTTGTTACGTAATACACAGATAGTACAACAACTAAACTTAACATCGTTAATAGCCAAACCGTTTGTTTTTTTAACACTTTATTTCCTCCCTATCAATTTTTCGGTGAAACTGAAACGCGATGGGCTGGTACATCTAGTAGCCGTATGACAGCTTCTTTTACCATCGCTTTAACTTGTATATTATCCACTCCCTTTGCTACGACAAGAACACCTCGCACTTTCGGTTTCTCTGTGCGTAAAACAACGGGAGTTTCTTTATCCCCTTCACGTATAATGACTGTCTTTTCATCAAGAGACTCATCTTCTACTTCCCTCTTGCCACCTGTTTTATCTGTTTCACCTGTTGTTTGTGAACGTTTCACTGTATTTTTTTCTAATATTTTTTCCTCTGATGAGTCTAAATTTACATTAATCGTTACATCTTTTACTCCTGCTATTTCTTCTAAGGCTGCTTTTAATTCTTGTTCATACGCTTTTTCATATTTTTCTACATTTGACATATTATCATTATTTTTTTGTCCAAAAGTTGGTACGTCTTTTTCTTGGTTTTGAGTTTTTTGTTCTTTAAATACAGGTACTTCTTCTTTTTTACTTGAAAAGAAACTACTAGAAAACATAAGCAACATTCCAAGTATGAGTAGGACAAGTAAGAACTTAGGTGTTACCTTTTTTCCCTTCTCATTACTTTCTTTTTCATCTCCATTCAATAAGTTTCGAAAAAATGAGAACTTCGAATTTTTATCTTTATTGTCCATTTACTCTACCTGTCCTCCCTTCCATTTGAACTTGGATTTGTTTATTCTCTAGTTGCCACCTGCTTGAAAAGAAGTCTTTCATTTCTCCATTCGTTTCCTCTACTTTTTTCGGTGGTTCTTTCGTATTAATTTCAACTGGTTTTACTGTTTCGATTGCATCATTTTTACTACGTTCTTTTTCTTTCAACGTCACAACAACAGATTGAATATCTTTCGCTGACTTTACTTCCGCTGTGCTTTCCGCTGCGACTATTTGTATTTCAGAGACTGACATACCATACTGTTTCTCAAACTCTTTTCCTACTTCTTTTTTCATTTTGGTAGCCATCTCTTCTAAACTATATGCACGTGTTAGAGCTTGTATTTCTTTTTTCTTCGAATCTATTGAATTTTTTACAGATCCTTCTGCTACGTACTTCTCTTCATTAAAATTTGCGATTACTTCATTTACATCTGTTTGCAATAGTTTAAAAAGGGGCGTTAAAATTAAAACAACTAATAATAGACTTACAACGAATTTAACGTACTTTTGCAAATTGGAATTTGGAAGAATAAGATGAAGCATTGTCGCTAAGAGTAAAAAAACGATAATATTTCTAATCCACTCTGTAACAAATTGCATACCCTTCACCTCCTACCGCATCATAAGTGTAATGTTCCCCGCAGCAATAATAATTGTGATACTTAAAAAGAACATAAACGATACGATAGCTAAGCAAGCAAATACATAAATAATGCTCCGTCCAATGATATCTAAACATTGAATAATTGCTCCGCCGCCAACTGGTTGCAATACTGCTGCTGCGAACTTATAAATAAATGCTATGCAAAAAATTTGAATCGCTGGAAAAGCGACAATTAAACATAGAATGACGAGTCCGATAATCCCGACTGTGTTTTTTAATAATCCCGACGCACTAATAACTGTATCCGCCGCCTCTGTAAACATTCTTCCTACTACGGGAATAAAGTTTCCTGTTACAAATTTAGCTGTTTTCACAGCGATTCCATCAGCAACAGCTGTCGCTGTTCCTTGTACAGATAATACGCCTAAAAAAATCGTTAAAAAAATACCGATAATCCCGACGCTAATGTTTTGCAGAAGCTTGGACAATTTCGTAACTTTATATTGATCACTCATCGTACTTACAATACTTAATATCGTTGCAAGTAATAAAAGTGGTAGCACGATATAATTCATCAAAAGCCCACTCGTATTCATTAAGAAGATGATAATCGGATGAAAAAACGATACGGATACAACACCACCGCCTGTCGCTATGAGTGCAAGCAAGATAGGCAATAACGCTAATATGAAATCTACCATTGTTTGTATCGTTTCTCTTGCATATGTCATAACGACATAAAAGCTATTTAAAGCGAAAATAACCAGTACCATATATACAACTGCATCGGCTATTTTGCTTACGCTACTCTTTGAAAATGCAGATTGCAGTGATTGCAACAATGCACTAAAAATTGTGAGCATAATGAGCGTTCCGAGTAGTTTCCCATTTGCAACAAGTTCGTGAAACAAGTACTTTAATAAACCTAGCATCCACTCTTTTATAGAGATTTCTTTTTCTCCCTTTACAAACTCCATAAAGCTACCTTTTTGACTCTCTGGTAAGTAACCTCCATATTTTGTAACAAGCCCGTCCCAAAATTGCTTCACATCTTCAATTCCGAGCTTATCCAATTGTTGATCAACGACGTTTGTCTCTACAGGAGAAGCTTGTACAACAACCGGTAAAGAAAAGAAAAGGAAGCAAGCAAATAGCAGCTTAGCTCCAAACCCCCTCAACATTCACTCCCCCTTATCCCGTCGGTAAAAATCCGAGAATAGTTTCAATTACAACCGTCAAAATAGGGATCGCCATAACGAGAATTAAAATCTTTCCAGCTAATTCAATTTTCGAAGCGATTGCCCCCTGCCCTGCATCCTTTGTAATTTGCGCTCCAAACTCAGCGATATAAGCAATCCCAATAATTTTTAGCAACGTTTCTACATATACGTTACTAACTTTCGCTTCACTCGCTACTCTCTCAATCATTTGTAAAATAGCGTGAATTTGATCGATTAAAAGAAGGAACATTACGCTACCTACGAACACAATAAATAATGACGTAATGCTAGATTTATGCTGATTCAATACAGCCGCTAAAAACGTAGCAACGAGGCCTAATCCGACAATTTGTATAATTTCGATTCGAACCGCCCCCTTTACTGGAAGAGAAAGACACTTTTAATCTTGTCGAATAGTGTATTAATTAAAAATGCGACATGAAATAAAATAACGACAAAACCGACGAGGATAACCCAATTTGCAATATCCTCACGCTTTAATTCTTTTAGTACAGTATGAATGAAAGCTAAAACAATGCCGATTCCGGCGATTTGAAATATTAATCCAACATCAATGGACATCGCCTTTCTCCCCCCTATAGCAGTAAAATTACGATAAGTAGCCCCGCTAGTACTCCTAAGCTCTTAATCATCTTTTCATATTGCAGCTGTAATGCTTTCGCTTCTTCTTCTTCTCTCTCTAAATGTGTAATACATAACCGAATATGTTTTTGTTGTGATTCACGATCATGTTGTCCGAGCGTTTCACCAAATTGCTGCAAAATCTCATACTCAGTTTGTTGAAATGCTGTTAGCTTCCAATTTTCTTTCAAACTATCTATCCAAGCTTCTCTAACTGTTTGTTCTCCACTTTCTAGCCTGCTAGCGAAACTTTGAAATATCCAATTTAACGGCTTCGGCATTTGTTTCACTAATCGCTCAGCGGCTTCAGACAATGGTGTATGCCCATACATAATTTCTGCCTCTAATGATTGCAGTGCCGCTTTTAATAATCTAAGTTGCCTCGGTCTCTCACTGTATCTTTTGGCGTATGAAAACCCGAAAAAGGTGCTGACCGCAACGATTAACACTGCACCAAATATTTTCACCATACGCCCTCAGCCTTTCTATGAGGTAATACCGGTTTTCCATATTTATCTTTCACTTGCATAACTGTTCCTGGCCCTCTTGCTTTTGACAATTCCACAAACCTATCAAAAATGCCGAGCTCTAGCACTGCCTTTAATGATGGGCGTTTCACAACATCATCATAGGAAAATCCATGTGCACTTATAAAAAGCTGAACCCCTGCATGTACAGCCTCCATAATTGCTTCACTATCTTCTTTACGACCAATTTCATCCACAATTAATATATCTGGGCTCATAGAACGGATCATCATCATCATTCCTTCAGCTTTTGGACATGCATCTAACACATCTACTCGTGTGCCAAAGTCATATTGCGGGATGCCTTTCACACAGCCAGCAATTTCTGACCGTTCATCAACAATCCCGACTTTACAAGAAGGAATTTTCGAAGCACTTACACCTTGACTCATGCAACGCGCTACATCTCTTAAAAGTGTTGTTTTTCCCGTTTGTGGCGGGCCAATTACCATCGTGTTTAACCATCGTGATCCATACAAATACGGTAAAAGTGGTTCAGCAATGCCTATTTTTTGACGAGCAATACGAATATTAAAAGAAGAGACATCTCGAATCATTTTCACTGTGCTTTTTTCTGTAATAACTTTTCCTGCTAAGCCTATTCTATGCCCACCTCGGAGTGTCACATACCCACGCTTTAATTCTTCTTCCATTGTATAAATTGAGAAGTGACTTAACTTATTCAATAAGTAAATAGCATCCTCTGCTGTAACGATATAGTCATAAAAAAACACTTCACCTTGAGCAATACACTCTAGCGGTCTTCCAATTCGAACACGGATTTCCTCTAGAGCATCGTACTGCTTACAATTTTCCACTAACTGCTTCATCGTTTTTGGTAAAACTTCTAATACTTCTTTCATCAGCTTCGCCCCACTATACTCGACTTACTTATTTCAACAACGCGATAAAAATGCAGCCAATTCCAAGCGCTAGAAAAAAGAGTTTCAAGAAAGAGATCTCACTTGCCACACTCGCTATGCCTATTGTCATTGTTAAAATTAATACGGTCGGTCCAACAAACGCCAACATACCATTTATAAACAATGCTTTCTTCGCATCATTCACATAAAGCATAAGCAAAGCGGCGAATATTTCCGCGCTACCTGAAAACAACCGAAGCAGCCCCATTACAAGCACAGATGTTTCCATTGCCGCTAGCCACTGTTTCATTCTCCCACCTTCTCCCATAACGGTTACTAGTGCGTGTGCTAAAAAAGAATATATTTGTACAACCATATGCAGAGGTTGTCTATTTCAGAATTAAAAACATAATTTTTATCTACCGCCTATAATAATTTGAATTTTCTTAATAATAGTGGTATTTTATGGTATATTTATTGAAAAGGAGGGAAAATGATGCAACGAGTTACTTTATTACCACTCGATTTCCGTTATGCAAATGCGATTTTCAAGCTATCAAGTGATCCACATGTAAAAAACGCATAGGAATAAAAGTAGAAACAATCGAAGACACGAAAGCATTCCTTCTTTTCGCCATAGAAGAAGAACGCCAAAAGAAGTCTTTATCGAGAGTGATTGTAAATGCAGAGAATGAAATAATTGGTCTCACCACACTTAAACATATTAATTACGAGAAGAAACAATCTCACATTGGCAGCTGGCTCGGCTATCCATACTGGGGAAAAGGATATAATGAGGCTGCAAAAAAAGAAATTTTTAAGATTGCTTTTTTAGACTTACAACTTTCCTATGTATTTGCTGGTGCTAAAACGAATAATATTCGCTCTTTAAAAGCACAAGAAAAACTACCTTATATTTCATTGCATGTGGAAAACAAATTTCCAGACGAACACGCTGCACTAGAGAAAGAAGTAAGGTCACCTTGTTCTCTGCACGTCGTGTCACGTGAAAAATTTTTAAACTGGTTGGAATTACAGAATGAGGAGGAAAAATATGAAGAGATTAAAAATTAGTTTAACAGTCGTAGTAGAAGTAACTCTTATTTATCTTTTTTCATCATTGGTCGGCTGGTCATTCATGGAAGCCTTTTTCCTTGGTAGTTTAGCGATATTCGGGGCAATTTGGCTCGTTGCTTTAAATATAAGCCAAAATAACAACATTGATCACACTATATATAAAACAGGTACAGTAAAACCTTTTCAAATGACATGGGGTCCTTACACAACAGGTGCTGCTAGTCTTACAGCTTTCAGTTTTATAATAACTACTATTTATTATTTACCCTATTTTCTATAAAAAAAGCACTCGTGATAATCACGAGTGCTTTTCTACTATGCACGAGAAACGTATTTACCTTCACCAGTGTTGATGATAAGTGTTTCACCTTCGTTAATGAAGATTGGTACTTGTACAACAAGGCCAGTTTCTAATGTAGCTGGTTTTGTTACGTTAGAAGCAGTATCACCTTTAATACCTGGCTCTGTTTCTGTAACTTGTAATTCAACTGTGTTTGGAAGTTCAACACCAAGTACTTCGCCTTGGTAAGTCATAATAGATACTTCCATGTTTTCTTTTAGGAATTTAAGCTCGCGCTCGATTTGTTTTTCACCAAGTTCGATTTGCTCATAAGTTCCGTTATCCATAAATACGTGAGACTCACCGCTTGCGTATAAGTATTGCATACGACGGTTTTCGATGTGTGCTTTTTCCACTTTCTCACCAGCACGGAATGTTTTCTCTTGAACAGAACCTGTGCGAAGGTTACGTAGTTTAGAACGAACGAATGCAGCACCTTTACCTGGCTTTACGTGTTGGAAATCAAGTACTTGCCAAAGGCCATTATCCACTGCAATTGTTAAACCTGTACGAAAATCGTTTACTGAAATCATGTAAAAAAATCCTCCTGTGTATTACAAAATAATAAGTTCTTTTGGTGATTTCGTAATTACTTCATTACCTTCACTTGTCACAATGATATCATCTTCAATACGTACGCCGCCAATACCTGGAATATAAATACCTGGCTCTACTGTTACAGCCATACCTGGTTCAAGTACTGTATCAGAACGGAATGCTAAACCTGGTGCTTCATGGATTTCAAGACCGATTCCATGACCAGTAGAATGTCCGAAGTATTCACCGTATCCTTTTTCCGTTATGTAATCGCGCGTTAACGCATCCGCTTCACGGCCAGTTAAACCAGCTTTAATACCGTTCACACCACGTAATTGTGCTTCTAAAACGATATTATAAATTTCTTTCAATTTATCAGATGGTTCACCAACTGCAATCGTACGAGTAATATCAGAGCAATATCCTTTGTAATAAGCGCCGAAGTCTAATGTAACGAAATCTCCTGTTTCTATCACTTTTTCAGATGCCACGCCGTGCGGTAATGCCGAACGAAGACCTGAAGCAACGATAATATCAAACGAAGAAGATGTTGCTCCTTGTTTTCTCATGAAAAATTCAAGTTCATTTGACACTTCAATTTCAGATACTCCCGGGCGAATGAATGATAGAATATGTTCAAAGGCAGCATCTGCAATCTGTGCAGCTTCCTTTAATATCTTAATCTCTGAATCAGTCTTTATCAAGCGTAACTTTTCTACAAGCCCAGAAGTTGGGATAAATTCAGCATCGATCGCTTCTTTATGAGCTGAATAAGAACTATATGTAAGAGTATCTTGCTCAAAGCCAAGCTTTTGAATTCCTAATTCTTTCACTTGCTTTGCAACTTCATCGATAATTAATCCCGCATGCTGTACAATCTCGTATCCAACCGCTTGTTTAGTAGCTTGCTCTACGTAACGGAAATCTGTAATAAATTGAGCGCGGTTTTTCGAAATGAGTACAACACCAGCTGTTCCTGTGAAGTTAGCCATATATCTACGACTATGTTCATTTGTTAACAAAATACCGTCAATACCAGCCTCATCAAATGCACTTCTTAATCTTTCGATTTTCTCCATTACTTTATGCCTCCCTCAATTTCTCCATTAATGCAAATAACGCTAACTTATAGCCATAAAAACCAAATCCAACAATTTGTCCCGCACAAACAGCTGCCGTCACAGATTCGTGACGGAACGACTCACGCTGATGAATGTTAGAAATATGTACTTCAATAACAGGAATCGAAATGCTCGCAATTGCATCTCGAATCGCATAGCTATAATGCGTAAATGCTCCAGGATTTAAAATGATCCCTTCATATATATCTTCCGCCTCATGAATACGATCGATAATCGCACCTTCATGATTCGATTGGAAACATTCTAACTCCACTCCCATTGTTTCTGCTTCTTGCTTCATATCTGCTTCAAGTGTCGCTAGCGTGCCCTTTCCATATACATTTACCTCTCTGACACCGAGGCGATTTAGGTTAGGACCGTTTACGAGGAGTACCTTTTTCATATGCTTAAAACTCCTTAATATTAAATGTCTATATAACATTTTAACATAGGAGTTACTTGTTTGAATAGTTTGTCTTCTCTTCCCCTTTTCGCTCGGCCTTATTGGTATTTACTGCGTAAGAAACAGAGTATGCTATAAACACACCATACAATATAAAAATGCATATCGTCGTCACAATTGTTTCTTTCGGTAAACGGAGTGCACTTTTAATAGCAGGCGCTATTAACCCCACTCCGAAAAATAGTAACGCCCACCAAAATAGACCATAAATCATCCCTGGAAGAACTCCTTCAAACTTTGCCAAAAACGCTTTATACAAAAAGGCAATTAAAATCGAAAGTAGTCCCATACAAACAATTCCTGACACATTGCCCCATACCCCTTCTTTCCAGCTTCCAAAGGCAAATGGTAAAAGTAAATAGTTCGGCCCCGCTTCTGTAAATGAAAATATATGAAGGAAATACCATATCCCTCCCCAAAACAGTCCACCAAATAAACCAATTTGTACAAAATTCCTTGTTCCTAATTGTTCTTGACTCACATCAACACCTCCGCTCAATAGTATGCCCGAAACTATTTTGAACCATGTTTAAATACTGCGAAATTTGTCTATAAAAAGAATAAGAAATGTCCGACTCTCGTAACATTTTTCCTTGTCATCTACTTGTATTTGTCGATAAAATAAAGGAAACTCGGTGATTGTCTTATTTCAAAACGACAGAACCCAGTATGACAATTGCCTCTTTTTCTACATAAGAGAGAAACAAATACAGGTTGGTGTTAACATGGCAGAAGAGTCAAAACAAATATATGGCGGGCAAGCAGTCATAGAAGGAGTTATGTTTGGCGGTAGAGAATATACTGTTACAGCGGTTCGTCGTAAAGATAAATCGATTGAATTTTATCGATTACCACGCGTTCGTAATAAAGCATTATCTATCCTGAAAAAAATTCCATTTTTACGAGGGATTGCCGCTATTGTGGATGCAAGCGCGAACGGGGCAAAACATTTAAACTTTGCTTCAGAACGATTTGATGTTCACCCAGAAGAAGATGAACAAATTGCAAATAAAAAAGAAGAACAATCGAAGTTAACGATGGTATTAGGAGTTGCAGCAGTTGGCGTTTTATCTTTCATATTCGGTAAAGTCATTTTCACAGCAGTTCCTGCATTACTAGCTGAATTAACGAGACCGATTTTCCCATCTCATACAGGGCAAATCATTGTCGAAAGTGTCATTAAGCTCATGTTATTATTGAGCTATATATACTTTATTTCTTTAACGCCACTCATTAAGCGGGTATTTCAGTACCATGGTGCGGAGCATAAAGTAATTAATGCCTATGAGAATAATCTTTCATTGACTGTAGAAAATGTTCAAAAACAAACTCGCCTTCATTATCGTTGTGGCAGTAGCTTCATTATATTTACAGTCATTATTGGAATGTTTGTTTATTTCCTTGTCCCTACAGATCCACTTTGGGCCAGAGTGGTAAACCGAATTTTATTAATTCCAGTCGTGCTCGGCATTTCTTTTGAAGTGTTACAATTTACGAATCGATTACGCGATATTCCAGTATTACGCATACTTGGATATCCCGGATTATGGCTACAACTATTAACAACGAAAGAACCAACAGATGATCAAGTGGAAGTAGCTATTGCATCGTTTGAAGAATTATTACGTTTAGAAAACAAACAATAATTATTTAAAAATGGTGTTCAACTCCTTTCCTCATCGTTAATATACTAATTTTAATATATGTTTTTAGGAGGTGTTCCTTATGAACGGTCGTTCGTTTACTTTCGCTATATTTGTGCTTATTATCGGATTAGCAATATTCGGCCTTGTTTCATCTGTCATTACAAACCCAATGGGAGTGTTAAGAAATATTGGTATTATGTTGGCTGTCGTTGGTATCTTTTATCTACTCTACAAAATGTTTACAAACTCTAGCGGTTCAGCAAATTCGCAAAGCTCATATAAGCGCGCTGCAAAACAATCGAGCCGCAAACATGGGAAACAAAATGTAGCACCCCTAAGCAATTCTTTCTTTAAATCAAACGCTTCTAATGACAAAGGGAAAAAAGGCACTCCTTCCACTTTGAAGCGAAAAAGAAAACAATCTCATTTAACTGTCATTGAAGGTAAAAAAAACAAAAAGAAAGACCGTGCTTCCTTTTAGGAAATACGGTCTTTCTTTATATTTTGCAGTACTTCTTTCAAACTTTTATCTTTCATACTTTCAATGCGAAGGTGATGATTTTCAAAGGGTAAATTCCGTGTTACATCATTCGGTACAACGACGCACGTTAACCCTGCCGCAATTGCTGCTTTCAATCCGTTTAACGAGTCTTCAAATACAACGGCTTCAGACGAATCTATCCCTAAACCTTCTATTGCCACTCGGTAAAGTGCTGGATCTGGTTTTACCTTTTCAACATCTTCTCTCGTTTTAATAACTTCAAAATAATCTCGAATTTGTAGCTCTTCTAAAAAAGGAATCACCCATTCTCTAGATGAACTAGATGCTAACGCGATTTTTAATCCCATTTCTTTCGCTTCTTGTAAGTATTCTTTTACCCCGTCACGAGCTTCTGGTATTTTCATTTTTTCTTTATGTAAAATTTTCACTTTTTCTTTTAATGCATGCTTGTTAAACTTCTCTTTTAATTGCTCATTTAAATATGCATACAGTACATCATCTGTCGTTCCAATACACTTTGCAAATTCTTCTAAAGGTAACTCCCCACCGTACTCACGAACGGCGTCTCTGAAAGAGTGAAACCATATTGTTTCTGTGTCCACAATTAATCCATCAAAATCAAAAATAATTGCTTTCATAATTCTCCCATCCTTTTCGATTGAAATAAAAAAGGAAACGACTTACGTTCCCCTTAATTACTTTTCTCTTCATTTGCTTTTTGAACGCCACGAAGTGTTTCCACTCGAACCTCATCTTGTTCAAAGTATTGCACTAAGTCACCAATACGATCAATTGCTTCCCAGCTTAAATGATGTTCAATTCCTTCTACATCATTGTAAATCTTACTTTCATCCACACCGATAATACGCATAAATTGCTCTAACAATTCATGACGATATACGAGACGTTCTCCGATTTTTTTACCTTTTGATGTTAATACAAGCCCTCTATATTTTTCATAAATTAGATATTCATCTTTGTCTAATTTTTGCACCATTTTTGTTACAGAGGATGGATGTACACTAAGCGCTTCAGCAATATCAGATACGCGGGCATAACCCTTTTCATCAATCAACAAATAAATTTGTTCAATATAATCTTCCATACTAGGGGTAGGCATCGGTTTCCTCCATCCAATTTCATTTTGCTCATTCCGTACGAAGCAATCAATAAAATGATACACCAGAAAGAATAACGTGACAAGTTGAAAACAAGCCTAAATATATAAAACAAAAAAGAATCTGTATTTGTATACAGACTCCTCTTAAGTAAAGTATTGTATTTCTGCATCAGGAAAAAACTCATGTATATAACCTCTTATCGTTTCTTCTAATACTTCCGCTTCATCTTTTTTATATACGTATTTCCCGATTCCATATCGTCCCCATTTATATTTACGCTTCTCTTCATCCATTTCAAGTTTCGTATTCGGATAACGCTCTTGAATGACTTTTTTTGCAGGCTTTGTAAAGCGATGTTGAATTAATTCAAACGTTAAATTCGGTATCGACAAATCTTTTAGTGCATTGTACAGTCGCTCAAATAGTTCACGATATCCTTCTTCCCATCCTTCATGCATATAAAGTGGTGCAACTATAAATCCAAGCGGATAACCCGCGCCTGCTACTTTACGAGCCGCTTCAATTCTTTCTTCAAACGGTGACGTCCCCGGCTCAAAATTTTTAATTACATACCGTGAATTAATACTAAACCTGAAACGAGTTTTCCCGTTATGTTTTGCATCTAACAAATGATCAACGTGCGAATATTTCGTAACGAAACGTAAACGTCCATGCTCACTTTCTCCAATGAATTCGATCGCGCGCTTTAATGCATGTGTTAAATGATCGATCCCAACGATATCTGATGTACAAGCAGCTTCAAACCTTGTTATTTCAGGTGCTCTTTCATCCATATATTGCTGTGCTTTCTCAAATATTTCTTCAAGATTCACATACACGCGAACGTAAGGCTTACTCCCAAGTGTCGTTTGCAAATAACAATAATGACAATGCCCCATACACCCTGTTGCGAGCGGGATTGCATATTCAGCTGACGGTTTTGACGTATCGAACTTTAATGTCTTCCTTACCCCAACAACAAGCGTTGCCTTTGCATTACGGTACTTTTGCAAATCATTTTCACCTGGTAAATTTCTAATTTGATTATGGGATGTCGTTTCACGAATTTCTAATCCCATCTTCGTAAACTTCTCATATAGCTCTTTTCCAAGTGGATATTCAAGTGCCTTCGGTTCAAAGTAAACGATTTTTGGCATAAATGGTTTCATACGCTTCCCTCCTCTCGTTAGTATGGGAAACGCTGAAAATTTAACACGCATTAAAGTTTTCCACGTTTTAACAGCCCTTCAAAAGGCTGTTTTTCTTCTGTCTAATTTTACAAATTGAAAAATTTCATAAAGAAAATAAGAAAAATGCAAAATAATTAAAGTTAATTGTTGACGTGATGCTTTTATTATCGGTATCATAAATCTTCGTGAGCAATTATTTTTCGTTATACGATTTTTTTATTATTACTGAATTTTTGAGAGGAGAAATTAGATGTCAGTTAAGAAGAAAACGCAAGTACGCACCGGCAAAATGGTACGTGAACTAATGTTAGCAGACGAAGATGTAAATGCTTCGCTAATTATGGTATATAGTGAAAACGGTGTAAACGCAGAAATTAAAATCGAGGGCTTAACGCCGAAATGTAACGAAGAATTATTTTTGAGCGGAAACGTGGATTGGAACAAGAGTGTTATTTATAAAATTGTTGATTTCACTGGAAACGCTGAAGTTGGTAAAGTTACATTAACAGCGATGAACAAAAATAATGTTTCTCTAGAAATAGAACGCGTTATGTGGAGTAAAGAAAATAAAGAGGCTGCTGAACAAGAAGAAACAGTTGTAGAAGCTACTCCGAAAAAAGAAGTAATTGTAGAAGCTCCAAAAGCAGTTACACCTGCTCCAAAGCCTGTTACACGTGTGGAAACACCTGCTATAGCACCAACACCTAAGCCTACTCCGGCACCGAAGCCAGTAAGTGTAGAAGCAGCTGTGGAATTATCTACTCCAGCACCTGTGAAACGAGAAGTACCAACTCCAGTTACAAAGCAAGAGACAACGCCGGTCGCGCCTGCAAAACCGAAGCAACCTGCTTTGACTGAAACAAATTCAAAACTACAAGAAAATTATGTGAAACTCGTGAAAAAGACAATTGAAGTTTGTCAAGATTACGAGCTTGGCATCGACATAGATGATTCTATTGAAAGCTTAAAAGAAGAACTACAAAGCCAAGGTATTAGCGTTACATTTGACAAAGAAATTATGGACGTTGTCAATCGCCTTCGTTCTTTACAAGATAAAGGAATCAAAGTAGAAAAAGTACTTAATTTACTATAAAAAAATAAGAGGCGGCAATTGCCACCTCTTATTTTTTATAATTCCATTCTTTACTTTCATACTTTTCTTTTGCCAATGTTTGCACTTCACGTAATTGTTCTTCTGTTAATTCATACGGAACAAGCTCTACATCTAATCCTTTTTCAAACCCAACCTCAAACGCTTTAATTAACTGCTCGATTGTAAACGTACGGTCTGTTAATTCATTAATTGCTACCGCTTTAGAAGAGAACATACTCTTCATACGTTCTTTTACACGTTCATTCGGGAATAAAAACAGATCATATAACTCATCTAAATCTATTTCTAACGGAATCGACCCGTGCTGTAAAATAACACCTTTTTGACGTGTTTGCGCACTACCTGCGATTTTTCTTCCTTCTACTACAATTTCATACCAAGACGGCGCATCAAAACATACGCCTGAGCGTGGATTTTTTAAATTTTCACGATCTGCTTCTGTTTTGGGAACTGCATAATACGCTTCTAACCCTAATGCTTTAAAACCATCTAGTAAACCTTGCGAAATAACACGATACGCTTCTGTAACTGTTTTTGGCATATTCGGATGATCTTCAGACACAATAACACTGTACGTTAATTCTTTATCATGTAGTACACCCCTACCGCCTGTTTGACGACGAACGAATCCATATTTCTTTTCGTTAACTACATCCATATTAATATCTTTTTCAACACGTTGGAAATACCCGACTGTTAATGTTGGTACTTCCCATTCGTAAAAACGAATGGTTGGTGACATTTTCTTTTCACTTTGCCAATTTAATAAACATTCATCTAACGCCATATTAAATGCCGGTGAACATTGACCAGAGTTAATATAACACCATTTTTCTTTTCCCATCCTGCACCTCATATAACCAATTATTTTTCACATTCTCTAGTCTACCAAATTCGACAAAATTTGTGAAAGAATACGAAATTTCTTCTTATATACAAATGAATCTGTTGCATAAATACATACGGGCATTATAATATTGAAAGTAGGATAAGAAAAAAGGGAGCGATAGAATCGTGTCAACAACTTGGATTATTTTATTAGCCGTAATCGTAGCGTTCATCGGTTACACTGTATGGATGTATTTCTATCAGAAAAAATTAATTACAACACTTTCAGAAGAAGAGTTTCGCGCTGGCTACCGTAAAGCACAGCTTATCGATATTCGCGAAGCAGACGAATATACTGCAGGGCATATTTTAGGCGCACGTAACATTCCGTTATCACAAATTCGCCTTCGTCATAAAGAACTTCGTAAAGATCAACCAGTTTACTTATACTGTCAAAGCGGATTCCGTACTGGTCGTGCGGCTCAATACTTAAAGAAACAAGGCTACAAAGATTTCTACCAATTACAAGGTGGATTTAAAACGTGGACTGGAAAAATTAAAAAGAAATAATAACATACAAAAACTAGCTGAATTATTCAGCTAGTTTTTTCATTTGAAAACTTTCCACGTTATTCTCACACATTTTGACAAAACTTCTTTTATAAACGCAAAAAAGCCCCCTATCATTCTCACGCCCAAATAAAAAGGTTACGCGAATAACAGAAGTCATATTTATAACATAGTTTGTGAAAAGCTTTTCAGGTCAAGATTTTTTCATTCTTATTATTTTCCCTTTATAATAAGGAGAGAGGTGATACATATGGCAAATATAAAACAAATTGCAAAAACCGCTGGTGTATCCATATCAACTGTTTCTCGTGTCCTGAATAATCACCCTTACGTAAAAGAAGAAAAACGTAAGCGTGTTCTAGATGCTGTTGAAGAATTGAACTATGCCAAAAATATAAATGCTATTCATTTAATAAAGGGAAAAACATATACGATCGGCGTTATACTCCCTTTCATTAACCTTCCATACTTCAGTACCATTATTGAAGGAATCGGAAACGAAGCGTTAGCTGCTGGATATCACATTAATTTATGTCAAACGAATTACGATAGTATTGAAGAAATTCGTGTTCTTGAAATGATGAAAATGAAACAATTCGACGGGATGATTATTTGCTCTCGAACGAGTTCATGGGAACAAATTGAACCTTTCGCAAAATTTGCTCCTATTATTTCATGCGAAAAAATGAAGCACCCCCTCATTTCATCTGTCTACGTAGATCATTATGAAGGCTTCCGTCTCGGCACCGCCTATTTACTCAGTAAAGGCCATGAAAAAATCGGGATTTGTTTAGCAAGAAAAACAAGTGTAAATTCCATGGAACGTGAAAAAGCGTTTGCTGATACACTTCGTAACGAAGGCAAAACGTTACATCCCGAATGGATTTTTCATCAATGCTATACAATGCAAGACGGTGCACAAATACTCCATCGTATTGTAAACATGAAAAATCGTCCAACCGCTATTTTTACAGCTAACGATCAAGTTGCAGCAGGTTTATTAACAGAGGCTCGAAAGCAAGGTCTTCGAGTACCCGAAGATCTTGCTATCCTCGGATTTGATAATCATGAAATTTCAAAGGCGTTAGAAATTTCAACAATTGAACATCCCGGTCTCGAAATGGGCTCACATGCGTTTTCTTTATTCCATAAACAAATCCAAAGCGAGCAAATTATCGGGAACGCAAAAGAGCTTTCATTCCATTTAATTGAACGAGATACTGTCTAAAAAGAGCGTTACCTATAGCGCTCTTTTTCAGCTCTTCACCTATTGACTTTATATTTTTACTCGCATATAATGAACCTAACGAACGGTAGGTAGGGGATGAAAATGACAGCAAACCGCATTAAAGCTGTAGCACTTTCTCATTTCGCACGCTACGGCTACGAAGGAACTTCATTAGCAAATATTGCTCAAGAAGTCGGGATTAAAAAACCATCAATTTACGCACACTTTAAAGGAAAAGAAGAGCTATATTTTATATGCTTAGAATCCGCTCTTCAAAAAGATTTACAGAGCTTCACAGGCGATATCGAAAAGTTTTCCAATTCGTCTACTGAAGAATTGCTCTTACAGCTACTAAAGGGCTATGCAAAACGATTTGGTGAAAGTGAAGAATCAATGTTTTGGTTACGAACTTCTTATTTTCCGCCTGATGCATTTCGCGAACAAATTATTAATAAAGCAAATGTACACATTGAAAACGTCGGAAAACTTTTATTCCCTGTATTTAAAAGAGCAAGCGAACGAGATGAGTTGCATAACATTGAAGTAAAAGACGCCTTAGAGGCTTTTCTATGCTTACTTGACGGTCTTATGGTTGAACTACTATACGCAGGTTTAAATCGTTTTGAGACACGTTTAGACGCTTCTTGGAAAGTATTTTGGCGTGGACTTTCAAACTGACGGATTGCTCCTTTGCAATGCGTCGTTTTTAAGACCTTTACCTAACGACTGGTAGGAAGGAGAAATGACATATGGCATGGATTTATGTAATCTTAGCTGGTATTATTGAAATCTTTTGGGTAATTGGATTAAAACACGCGGAGGCTCCACTTGAATGGGCTGGTGTTGCGTTATTAATTACAATTAGTTTCGTCTTATTATTTAGAGCTTATAAAGATTTACCTGTTGGTACTGTATACGCAGTCTTCACTGGAATTGGAGCTGGTGGAATCGTTCTTACAGAAATTTTCGTTTTCGGAGAGCCATTCTCTATCGTAAAAGTATTATTAATTGGTTTAATCTTCTTTGGCGTAATTGGTTTAAAGCGAGTAACAGAAGAAAAAGAAGCGAAGGAGGCCGCATAAAATGGCTTGGGTATTTTTAATTCTAGCTGGTATTTGTGAAATTATTGGTGTACTCTTTATGAAAGTAGCCACTGAAAAGAAAGGCTGGGCACCAAAAGTTATTTTAATCGCTAACTTCGGCGTAAGCTTCTTCTTCTTATCCCTTGCGATGAACACATTACCGATGGGAACTGCTTACGCGATTTGGACTGGAATCGGAACTGCCGGAAGTGCACTTCTAGGCATCCTTATTTTCCGCGAATCAGCGGATTGGCGTCGTCTTGCTTTCTTAAGCTGCATTCTATGCGGCGCTGTTGGCTTAAAACTATTGAGCTAACGTGAGGTGAATGTCATGTGGAAAGAAAAAGGGAAGCAACTGTTAGCATGGATCACGCTTAGTATCGTCATTCTATTACAAATCAGTTTTCACATAATAGAATGGTTGTTTCATAAAATAGTATCCATTCTCACATTCCTTCCTAACTTGACACTTGAAATGATATCAATCGTTTGGTCCATTATTGCCTCCATTTCAATCGTCATTATATGGAGTATCGCCAAGCTGTGGAATAAGTTATTTAAAAAGGACAGTACTTCTGAAAAAGAGTAACTGTCCTTTTTTATATTCCTTCAGACTTTCTGTAGAAGTTTGATGTGATAAGACAAAGAAGACCAACTATGACAATACTTATACCAATCCCTTTATGCAAATTAGGAAATGGTGATGGAATATCAGAATAAAAATTTGCTAATACGAGACCGATTGAAAACAAAAGTACTCCTATTCTATATAACCATTTTCTTTTGTTCATCATTCTCCCCCTAACATTTTTCATACACTCCTTTCTTTTGGACATACTACCTAAAAAAGGAGTGAATAATATGCAAAATTCCGTACATAAGCAGATCCTATTTTTATTTTTCCTCTTTCTTATTCTCGTTATCGTTTTCAGCTTTATATTACATACTCCAAAAGATGTTGTACCGAATAGCCTCTCTGTTTATAAACTCTTACTTTCATATTGTCGTTATTGAAGCAGGTGCCTTACATAAGGCACCTGCTAAAATTCTCTCTTCTCATACAATTTCACTGAAACGAAGATAGATATTATGAACATGCATATTGAACTAATGAATAACATGCTGTTGTATAGTTGAATTTGTTCCAAGTTGATTTGAAACAAAGTTTCTAAAATAACAATCGGTGCCATGAATATTACTATCGTAATAAACATAGTTTTTTTATACCCTAATCTGAAGGATATCGGTAGAACAAAACTTAAATATACTAAAATAAAGCTAATACTAGTAACCATTGTCGTTTCAATAAACTCAGATATATTAGTTCCATTTTTCATTACCATTGTAAAACAACCAATTGATACACTTATGAAAAGAATAATAATTGATACGACATATTTGGCAAATACAATTTCTTTTTTCACCATCGGTAAACTATTTACTATTATTTCACTCTCATTTTTACCATCGGCTTCAAACGTTTTTACCGTCGCCATAACTGTAAAAATAACCGACATAATTACGAATACATTTCCCGTATCTTTTAATGCCATATAAAAGAGAATAGGATATAGTATGTACCACATTAAAAATTTCCACTGAATAATAAAATCTTTTAAAATTAGTTGTTTCAAAACTATTCACCTCTCTCTTACAAATCACGTTCACTATACAAATGAATTGAGAGTAACATAGATATGATATATAAAAGAAGCAGCCCAACTATAAAACAAACATTTACGACTAGACTCGTACTCCAAGCATTCTCTACATCTAACCATTCACTACTTACAATCACCCCACTTAATCCACCAACTATAACCCCCATAAAATAAGCAGCCTGTTTCGAACTGCTATATTCTACTGAAAATTCAATTGGGAGTACAATCATGCTATAAACCAATCCTCCCGTTATGCCGCCAAGAATCGCTCCCCATAGCATAAATCCAGTTATATGCTCATTTTGCAACTGAATTAGACCAATTAAAAATGAGAAAATTACACCTAAAAGAACTAAAATGCTTACAAATATGTATTTTGCTACGACAATGTCTTTACGATTAAACGGTAAACTATTTAATATTTTTTCACTCTTACTTCTAGCCTCATAACTCGTCGACCATATTGTTCCAAGGATAGGTATAAGTATACTAAGCTTCAACAGAACAGTGTCGCTACCGAAATCAACAATTGCTAGGAAAAGCAAGCATATAAAACCAACAACCCCTACCTTTCTTTGCATCATCATATCTTTTAAAACTAATTGCTTGATCATATATTACACCTCACTAAACTCATTCCTTAACATCAATTATTCGTTTTTATATAAGACAAGCTATACGTATTAAAGCTCTCTCTTTTTAAAACTCACAATAGCTACAAACATTGAAGCTACATAACTTACACACGCACCTATACTTAAAATACTTATAACTAATAGCACATCTGAAGTTCGAAAAATCATTAACATAAGCCTTTCATCCGTAAATATATTGCACATAAATCCTAGTAAACCTATTATAGGAAAAAGCATAACTAATCCCAGCATAGTAACCGTTCGCTTATCTTCACTATATTTTATGGGAAGGATCATAACTGCATACAGAACAGAAAAGAAAATAGCTATAAATGCTGCATACCAAGGAATATTTATATTTTCTTTTAATACAAATACAGGTAGTACAAAGAAAACGAATGTAATGATTAAGCTGAATGCCATAAAAAATAATGTAGATATGTATTTCGCAATGACAATATCTTTTCTAGTAAAAGGTAGACTTACTAATATTTTTTCCGTACTATTTTTATCTTCATTTGATAAAGAGATTGAAATCATCAAAAGACATATAGCAAAACAAACATATGCTAATTGAAATGGTTTTATAGTGTTTTGGAATGCTCCGTATATTGGTAAGATTAAATAGATAAGAAACATTTTTCTTTGTAAGAAAAATTCTTTCAAAATTAACTGTTGCATACAATTCATCCCCCTACAAATCACGTGCTTCATAAATTTTAATTGTAAGAAACATAGAAGCGATATAAATACTAACTAATGCAATGAATCCACCTATAAATACACCAATATGCAGAGGATTCATAATCAACTCCATGAATGAAGGTACTGCTTCCTTCAGCCCATCACTAATAAATATCCAAAGTATCCCCCCAACTATTATTGAAGCTGCTGCTATTATACTTATTACCGCCTTTGATTTTGTAACATAATAAATAGGGAAAAAGGTACCCATCCAAAATACGGCGTAAACAATTCCATTTATTACTTCATACCATGGAATTTCAATGTATAGATTAGGATGATAGGCACCAATATCACCAATGACCACAATACCTCTTATAAGAAAAATAACTAACATCGTAGAAAGCATGCCACCTACAATAAATATTGCACAGGAAATATATCTAGCAATTATGATATCCTTTCGACTTACCGGCAAACTATTTATAACAATGTCACTTTTATTCCTTTCATCCATAAAGGTTAACGTCATAACGGAAGAAAGGGTTATAAATAGACAACTCATCGAAAATAACAATTCAACACTTGGGTCTAACATAAATAATACAAACGGCATAATTAAATACACTAACCACATAACCCGAAAAAAGATCAAATCCTTATATACGAGCTGACGCATAGGCACTTCTCCCTTTCGCAGTGTAAACGATAATATCATCTAATGTAGGCTTTTCTAGTACAACCTCATTTCCAAACCAGTCAATAATTGCTTGTTTATCCTTCGCTAAACCTTCAAAACCAAATTTATTTTTTCGTAATCCAACAAATAGCTCTTTTCCTTCTCGGTCTAATAAATCGTTACTTCCTTTTACGATTACGTAGTTCTCCATTAATTCATCTTTCTCACCAGTAAATATAATTTCGCCATCGTTGATAAACGTAATATAATCTGCGATACGCTCTAAGTCTGTTGTAATATGAGTTGAGAATAATACAGATACTTCTTCTTCCATTACAATTTCTTGCAGCATATCAAGTAATTCACTTCGAACAACTGGATCTAATCCTGCTGTCGGTTCGTCCATAATGATAAACTCCGCGTGGTGCGAAAGTGCGATGGCAATCGCAAATTTCATTTTCATTCCTTTTGATAGTTCTTTAATTTTTTTATACTTCGGAACTTGCAATCTATGCATATACGATTGATACTGCTCTTCGTCCCACTTTTTATATAACGGTGCAATAATACGCTTCATTTGCTCACACGTTAAATCTTCGTAATAATGATTTTCATCATATACAAAGCCGATATTTTGCTTTATTTCCTTTTCGGCTTTCTTGTTGTCCTTGCCAAAAATTTTTATATAGCCGCTATCTTTTCTAATTAAATTCATAATCATTTTGATCGTCGTACTTTTCCCGGCCCCGTTCGGTCCGACAAATCCCATAATATATCCGCGTGGTAATGTAAAACTTATATTTTTTACTGCAAAATCTTCATAACTTTTACATACGTTTTTTAACTCTAACATCTCTTATTCCCCCTCATATAAACACGCAATCATCTGCTGTAATTCTTCAAGTGAAAGCTGTAACGCTTTACTTTCATTTACAATCTCTTCCGCTTTGCTTTCCAATAGACGAAGCCTTTGTTCTTTTAATAGTTCATTATTTTTACGTGAAACATAAGTCCCCTTCCCAGCAACAGTTTCTATATATCCTTCTTTCTCAAGCTCCTCGTACGCACGCTTCGTAGTAATTACACTAATCTGTAATTCCTTTGCTAAGCTACGAATAGACGGTAATTGGTCTCCACCCTTTAAACCACCATTTAAAATAAGCTGGCTTAATTGTTTTCTTATCTGTACATAAATAGGGTCTTGGGAAGAATTCGAAATAATAATATTCATGTTTTCCTCCAGTGTGTATATACTGTGTATACCTTATATATACAGTATATACACATCATCCTATTTTTGGCAAGAAAAAAAGACCAACATTTTCCTGTTGGTCTTTCGTATATGTATCACTTTTCAAAGCGATCTAACATCTCATCTCTCATTCCGAAACTCACTACCGCAATTCCTACATACATAAACAGAAGGAACGCCGGATGAACTGTGTTGTACCAAGTGCTATCAACAATTAAATAAATCGTTAATGCCACAACAAGAACAAACGCTAAGATAAACATATAAAAGTGTCTTGTGCTACCCATGATAAACTCCTCTCTTCTCACTTCACCATTCAACAGTATATTTTATCGAATAATTCGATATGACTCAAGGTTAACTTTCTGTTATGTAATCAAGTTCCACCTTTACAATGTCCTCACATGCTATTGAAATGATCGTTCCTTGCTTATCAATTGCCGTCACTTCTCTATTATCCATTACACGATGCGCTACTCTTTCTAACACTTTTCCTTGGTCTCGATAGCAAAATTCTTTTACATCTTTAATTGTTTCTCCATTTTCTAAATGGTATACCATTCTATAACATCGATATCCCACACTTTCACCCCCGTCTTGCTCGTTTTTTCACATATACATAAAAATGAGTAATTTTTTCCTCATCACATCTTCTTAATTTCAATAAAATTCTAACAAAAATAAATACTTTTATCAAACTGACTTTTTCAACAAAATCACCTATAAAACTGCCTCTTTACACCATTATGAAACAAAAAATATAAATTTTTAACATTTTCTTCACCACTTCTGCATAAAGTGAAACTTTAATCAGTGGGTGTTTTTGTTCATCTCTACTGATTACCAGGCCACAAATTGCGGAACAAATTCTCCATACAAAAAAAAGAACTCGCATATAGCGAGTTCTTCCTTTGTTATTCTAATCAAACTTGTACAGGAGCTGGCTTTTCATAACGTAAAACTGGTTTACGTGCAGCCATCGTTTCGTCTAAACGTTTAATGACTGTTGTATGAGGTGCTTCTTGTACAACTTCTGGATTTTCTTCTACTTCTTTAGCGATTTGAATCATCTTATCAATGAAACCGTCTAATGTTTCTTTTGATTCTGTTTCCGTCGGCTCAATCATAATACATTCTTCCACATTTAATGGGAAGTAAATTGTCGGTGGATGGTAACCGAAATCAAGCAGGCGTTTTGCGATATCTAATGTACGTACACCAAGTTTCTTTTGACGACGACCTGATAATACAAACTCATGCTTACAATGTCTATCGAACGGAAGATCATAGAATGGTGCTAATCTTCTCATCATATAGTTCGCATTTAATACCGCATACTCCGTTACTGCACGCAAGCCATCTGGACCCATAGAACGAATGTATGTGTATGCACGAACGTTAATTCCGAAGTTACCGTAGAATGGTTTTACGCGCCCAATTGCTTCTGGACGATCATAGTTAAAGCGATAGCCATTTTCCGTTTTCTCTAAAATTGGTTTTGGTAAGTACGGAATTAAATCAGCTTTCACACCTACTGGACCAGAACCTGGGCCACCGCCGCCGTGAGGACCTGTAAATGTTTTATGAAGGTTTAAATGCACAACGTCAAATCCCATATCTCCTGGGCGCGCTTGGCTTAATACTGCATTTAAGTTTGCACCATCATAGTATAATTTACCGCCTGCATTATGGACGATTTCTGCCATTTCTAAAATGTTTTCTTCAAATAAACCTAATGTATTAGGATTTGTTAACATAAGTGCTGCTGTTTCTTCATTTACAACACGTTTTAAATCTTCTAAGTCAACAAGACCATGTTCATTTGATTTTACTGTAATTGTTTCAAAACCAGCTACAGTTGCAGATGCTGGATTCGTTCCGTGAGCAGAGTCAGGAACAATTACTTTCGTACGGTTAAAGTCACCATTTGCTTCATGGTATGCACGAATTAACATTAAGCCTGTCCATTCTCCGTGTGCACCAGCTGCTGGTTGTAATGTAACAGTATCCATACCTGTAATTTCAATTAAATGCTCTTGTAAATCGTACATTAATTCCATTGCACCTTGTACTGTCTTCTCGTCTTGCAACGGATGAATATTTGCAAATCCTGCGAAACGAGCTACACTCTCATTAATTTTCGGATTATATTTCATCGTACAAGATCCAAGTGGATAGAACCCAGAATCAACGCCGTGGTTACGGTTTGAAAGTGCTGTATAGTGGCGCATAATATCAAGTTCAGATACTTCTGGTAGCTCTGCATCTTCTACTCGAATATAATCGCTCTCAAATACATCTTCTAGTTTCACTTCTTCTACATCTAATTTTGGTAAGCTATATCCTATGCGTCCTTCTTTACTCACTTCAAAGATAAGTGCTTGGTCTTGGTTCTTCATTGGATAGCCCCCATTTCGTTTACAAGTGTGTCAATTTCCTCTTTTGTACGAAGCTCAGTTACTGCTACAAGCATATGGTTCTCATGCTCTTTATAATCACGGCCTAGATCGTAACCGCCGATAATATTCTTTTGTAATAATGCATCGTTTACTTCTTTCACTGGACGCTTACAATCTACAACGAACTCATTGAAGAATGGACCAGCAAATGTTACAGTGAAGCCTTTCGCTTCGAATTGACGTTTTGCGTATTGCGCTTTAGAAATGTTTTGACGTGCCATTTCTTTCACACCTTGTTTACCAAGTGCCGTCATTGCAACAGAAGCTGCTAATGCATTTAACGCTTGGTTTGAACAAATGTTAGATGTCGCTTTATCACGGCGGATATGCTGTTCACGTGCCTGTAACGTTAATACAAACCCACGTTTCCCATCTGAATCTACAGTTTGTCCAACAAGACGTCCTGGAATTTTACGCATAAATGCTTTCGTTGTTGCAAAGTAACCACAGTGCGGTCCACCAAACTGCGTTGGAATACCAAATGGCTGTGCATCACCGATTACAATATCAGCACCAAATTTTCCTGGTGGTGTTAATGCGCCTAATGATAATGGATTTGAAGAAACGATAAATAATGATTTTTGTTGATGAACGATTTTTTCAATATCAGCTAATTTTTCAACTTGTCCGAAGAAGTTTGGATATTGAACGATTACACAAGCAACAGTATCATCTACTTCACTTTGTAATACGTCTAAATCTGTTACACCATCTTTATGATTAATTTCAACAACTTCAAGATGTTGACCTTTTGCATATGTTTCAAGTACTGCTCTTGATTCTGGGTGCACTGCACTAGATACAAGAATTTTCTTTTTACGAGTATGGCCAGCCGCTAGCATTGCCGCTTCAGCTAAAGCTGTACCTCCGTCGTACATAGAAGAGTTTGCTACATCCATTCCTGTTAACTCACAAATCATTGTTTGGAATTCAAAAATTGCTTGTAATTCCCCTTGTGAAATTTCCGGTTGGTATGGCGTGTAAGCTGTATAAAATTCTGAGCGAGAGATAACATGATCTACGATTACTGGAGCGTAATGGTCATATACGCCTGCTCCTAAGAAAGAAGCATACTCTTTTAAGTTCGCATTTTTACTAGCCATTTGAGATAACTCTTTTAAAAGCTCTGGCTCTGATTTTGCTTCTTTAATTTTTAAATCCCCTTTAAAACGAACACTCTCTGGAATATCAGAGAATAACTCATCGATCGTTTGAACGCCGATCGTTTGTAACATTTCTTTTTTGTCTTCTTCTGTCATTGGAAGATAACGATGCAACATGAAATCTACCCCTCTCCCCGTTACTTTGAACGTTTATAAAATGGTGTTGGAACAACTACTGCTTTGACGCGTTTATTACGAATTTCAATTTCTACTTCTGTATCAACTGCTGCGTATTTTACATCAATTAGTGCTAAACCAATGCTTTTCTTTAACGTTGGAGATTGTGTACCACTCGTTACTTCCCCGATTTTTTCTTCTCCAATAAATACAGGGTAATGCGTACGAGGAATTCCACGTTCAATTACTTCGATGCCGACTAACTTACGAGGCGCACCGTTTTCTTTTTGCTCTTTTAACGTTGCTTTTCCAAAGAAGTCTGCTTCTTTATTTGGTTTTACCGCAAAGCCAATTCCAGCTTCAACCGGTGTAATATCTTTTGATAATTCTTGACCGTAAAGTGGTAATGTTGCTTCGAAACGAAGTGTATCACGAGCACCTAAACCACATGGTTTTAAGCCCTCTTCTGCTCCAACTTCAAGAAGTTTCTCCCAAAGTTTTGCAGCATCTTCACTCTTACAGTAAATTTCAAATCCATCTTCACCTGTATAACCTGTACGAGATACAAGTGCTGGAATTCCATCTACAAGAATATCGTTTTTAAATTTAAAGAACTTAATTTCTTTCAAATCTTCTGACACAACTTTTTGTAAAATGCCTTCTGCTTTTGGTCCTTGAATTGCAAGCTGTGCAACTTCACTAGAAACATTGACTACTGTCGCATCGCCAATTACATGGCTAGCTAACCATTCGTAATCTTTCTCGATATTTGATGCGTTGATAACTAATAAATAGTCTTCTTCACCACGTTTGTAGATTAATAAATCATCTACTGTACCACCATTTTCGTAGCACATTGCTGTATATTGTGCGCCCCCTACCTTTAAGGTAGATACGTCATTTGTAACAACACGTTGTAAAAATGCTAAACTATCTACACCTTTTACCTCAACTTCTCCCATATGAGACACATCGAACAAACCTGCCGCTGTACGTACAGCTTCATGTTCTTCTTTAATGCTTGAAAATTGAACTGGTAACTCCCAACCACCGAAGTCGATTGTTTTCCCACCATACTTCGCGTATACATCAAATAACGGTGTACGTTGTAATGTAATCATGATCTCTCCCCCTTATGCTCTGACAAATCAATAAAAGTTGTTACTCATTTCTAAACATTTTCATTCTAAAAAGATAGGATATACGGAATCTCATTATATTTTTTTATGAAAGCGTAAATAAAAAATCACTTTCTTGGATAAAATACGAAAGATTCCACACATTTCACACCATTATCCTAACATTATTCGCTATATTTCATCAATATTCTAGCATAAAAAATAATTTAGAATTTTTTACGCTTAATCTTATTACATACAGTTTTTAAGATTTAGTTCTTTATCTTTACTTATTGTTTACCTTTCAGTAAGTGTAATAGCGCCTTATTACAAGGCTTATATATTAAAGATTTTTTCATAATTACTTTAGTTTATAAAAGGTGGGAGAGTCGTAATGAATGTCGATATTTCCATAGATCGAACGTGGCAAAACAATTTTTTAAATAGAATTGATGAAGATGGTCCTTGGACAAATTGGGATTTATATCATTTAGCTTATGAAACAGAAAAATCATTACTTGTTCCTACTTTTGATGGATTACAAGCACCGAAACATTTATCCCATTTCACACCACTTCCTCATCAATTAGAAGTCGCTCAAAATGTTATTGAACAAATGAATGGTAAAGCGATTCTAGCAGATGAAGTAGGACTTGGAAAAACGATTGAAGCTGGACTTATTTTAAAAGAATATATGGTCCGCGGCCTTGTGAAAAAAGTACTTATACTCGTTCCAGCCTCTCTCGTATCACAATGGGCATACGAATTGAATACAAAGTTTTTCATTCCAGCTGTAGCTCAAAAGAAAAGCTACTCGTGGGAACAAGCCGATGTGATTGTATCATCAATTGATACTGCAAAACGTTCACCACATCGTGATATCGTTTTGAACTTAGAATATGACCTTATTATTATCGACGAAGCACATAAACTTAAAAATAATAAAACAAAAAACTATGAATTTGCACAGCGATTAAAAAAGAAATTTTGTTTATTATTAACCGCTACTCCTGTTCAAAATAAGATTGATGAAATTTTCAACCTCGTTTCTTTATTAAAACCAGGACATTTAGGCAATCAATCCAATTTTGAAGAATATTATGCTTCAAAAAATCGTTCAGCCGAATCTGATGAAGATTTAAAAGCTCTTATTAACAAAGTAATGGTCCGAAATCGGCGTCATAATACCGGGATTGATTGGCCAAAGAGACATGTACGTACAATTTTTGTTGAGTTTAATGAAGAAGAGCAAGCTCTATATAATGATATCGAAAATTGGCGAGGACAAGACGCCTTCACATCTGCTTTCTCATCATTAACTTTAAAACGGGAAGCGTGTAGTAGTCGCGAGGCCGTTTACTATTCATTAAAAAAACATGTAGAAAAACGACAGAAGGAAAATGAGAATTACGTAAAAGATCCGCATATTGATGTGCTAATGGACAAAATTAACCGTATTCCTTTTAACTCAAAAGCAAATAAAGCGCTAGAGCTTATAAAAGAAATTGACGATAAAGTCGTCATTTTCACAGAATACCGAGCGTCACAAATGTACTTACAATGGTTTTTACAACAGCACGGTATTTCTTCTGTCCCATTCCGCGGCGGATTTAAACGAGGAAAGAAAGATTGGATGAAGGAACTTTTCCAAAATCATGCGCAAGTGCTAATCGCAACGGAAGCTGGTGGTGAAGGAATTAACTTACAATTTTGTAGCCATATGATCAATTACGATTTACCATGGAACCCAATGCGCCTTGAACAAAGAATCGGACGTATTCACCGCCTTGGTCAAAAGAATGATGTTCATATTTATAACTTAGCTACAAAACACACTGTGGAAGAACATATTTTGAAACTGTTATATGAAAAAATTAATTTATTTGAGCGTGTGATCGGTGAACTTGATGAAATTTTAACGAGAATTAATATGAAAAACATCGACGCACACATTCAAGAAATATTTGCGCAATCAAAAAGCGAAGGAGAAATCCGAATTAAGATGGAAAACTTAACATCTATTATCGACTTTGCGAAGCGAAATGAAGCTGAGGTGCAAGGCTATGCAGCAACATGAAATTCATAATTACTTATACAATTTTTTTGAGGCGAATAACTGTGAAATTTTAGAACGTTCTCCTCATCTATTGGATGTGCAATTAACAATTGAGATGGATAAATTATTAATGAACCGTCCTTTTTATTGGCACTATCTTGAGAAGACAGGAGGCGTACCGAATCCGATGCGCCTTACTCTTATTACAAATCCAGAAAATGAAGAAAACGATGGTGAACTTATTCACTACGGTTCACCACGTCTTCATCAAATTTTTCAAACGACAAAAGAATTAGGCTCTTACATACGCTTATATGAGGAAGTACGGCATAGCGGAGCAACGCATACACCGCTCCATCCGTGGCTCGGTGTAAATATAAAAGTTTCCTATCAATGTGATCGAAAAAAAGATATCCTCCACTCCATTGGCATTCATCTTATTTCTGGCACAATGATTGCAAACTTTCATGAAACATTAACGAAAATTAAACTTACGCCGAAAATACCTGACTTTTGTTTTACGCTCTCGCCTATTATTAAACCGCAAAGCGGTTTACAACGTATAGAGGACGCTTTAAAAAATATCATTGCAGAAGATGACCATACGTGGGCGAAAGAAGCAAGAGTGCGCTGGAATCACGATTTAGACCTTTTAAATCGTTTTTATGAAGAAAGTGATGAACTTCCCGAAAGCTATGAAATTGAAAAGCAAGCTTTGCAAGAACAATATGAACCCCGCATTACAGTACAAATTATTAACGGTGGACTCTTTTATGTTACCGCGAATCATTTTCTAACTTAAAAAGCCCCTTCTGTTTTAGAAGGAGCTTTTTTTAGTTATCCTCTATCGCCATTACGCTCTTGTTGTTTTTGCTTTGCCATGCGTTTTTGATACGCACGATCCTTTGCGCTCACATGATTAGCATCAGTTGGAAGATTTTCTTTTGAACGGCCAATTCCATTGCTCATCTTTTCCCCTCCTTTTTATATCTTTCAAAATACACCCTTATTTTCAGCTAGAGACACCATCCTTATACAAAAAAATAAGAGTAGCCAATGGCTACTCTTACTCACTCACATATTTTTGAAACATATCATGGATGCCTTTATTTACGAGGTTCGAGATCTGCTCGTCAGATTTATTCGGATAACGATCACGCAATCTGATAGATGCCTTCACCATTAAATTTTCTAATACAGAACGGCCGCCTTCTCCATAAATAATTTCCGCATATTCAACAAGCCTTCCATCCTCTACTGTTGCTGGATTATGATTGAAGAAAAATTTACTCATTGCCTCCACCTCTCTCTTTTGATAACGTTTACATTTATATAAATTATTTATGTTATTTATTTCACAATATTGTATGCATGTATATTTAATTAGTTTCATTATAAAGCAACATATCGATAGTAAATATGTGATTTTCCGTCCATTTTGTGAACAAACTAAAAATGAAAGCGTTTCCTTTATTATATACTAAAAAAACTTACTACGCTAGGGGCAATTTTTTCAATCTACTAATCATATACTTTTTCTTTTTTCAATAAACCTTATACAATTTTCAGAAATTATATTATAAAATATATGTATGACTTAAGGAGGCTGTATATGAATCAAAATAAAAAAGCTATATTAGATCTTGTCTTTTATCTCGTAATCCCATTCCTCATTTGGAAATTCGCAAAACCTTATATCGATCCGTATTACGCGATGTTACTTTCCTCTGTTCCGGGAATTATTTATACACTGTATACCTTTAAAAAAGAAAAGCAGTTTAACGTGACAGGGTTCTTTATTTTAATTACACTCATTTCTAATACAACGGTAGATCTATTATCTGGATCAGCTGAACGAATGTTGTGGAACGATGCGTATTATCACATCGTACTCGGTATTATCGTTATATGTACAATTTTTATAAAAAAACCACTTATGTTATATTTCGCAGCAGATATTGCTGCACTGCAAGGCCATGACCGTGATAAAAGTCGTGAACTGTATCGTGATAGTCGTATCTATCCAGCATTGCAATATTTAACGCTCTTTTTCGGTCTCCAATTCATATTAAAAAGCTTCTTAAAAATTTATTTCATCTCTGTTTTCGGTGTAGATGGCTACGGTGAAATGAGAGCAATTATGACCGCTGTTGGATGGGGCATTTCCATTTGTATCGGAATTGGATTTGTCTGGGTGAACAATAAAATACATGCCGTTACAGAAGAAAAAGAGTCTATGCAGTAAATGAAAATCCCCTAGTAGTATGATGCTACTAGGGGATTTTCATTTTGCTACACATATTACGAAATCTTTAACTTGATTTTTTTCTTTTATTTTTTACGTTTTGATAAAACAAAGCAGCACTTAGCGGCATAACACCAAACCACTTATTCATAAATGGCTCTTTTTCAGCACGGCGTTGTTCTTTCTTTTGTTTACGATCTTCTTTTGGAGCATCCATATACGACACAAACTGCTGTGTCACAAAGCGAACATAATCATTAGTAGACATATTATCATCACCTCTACTTGATTAGTATGTCCACTTTTTTATTCATTAATCTTTTCTTTTAATTCATCCATAATTTGCTTTACAGACTTATTCGTCGTATCGATATGAATATGAGCCTCTTCATAATAAGCTCGGCGCAATTCGAATTTCATTACAAATGCATCTATATCTTTCTTCTGAAATAGTGGACGTGTCGTATCTTCACGAAGCCTTTCTGCAATTACATGTGGATCACAATATAAATACACGACAGTTCCATTTTCCTTCATCCACTTTCGGTTTTCCTCTCGCTCAATGATTCCGCCGCCAGTTGTAATGATTACATTTTCAACAGGTAGTGAACGTAACATCTCACTTTCATATTCCCGAAAAGCCATTTCACCTTCTTCGGCAAAAATATCACGAATCTCCTTCTCTTGCTTCTCTTCAATTTTTTGATCTGTATCTATAACATCCATATGAAGTTCTTTACTTAATGCTTTTCCAATTGTTGTTTTCCCAGCTCCCATATAGCCGGTTATGTATATAGATTTCATTTTCGTTCCTCTCAATCGTCATGTATTACTTGTTATTATAACGAAAGATGCTACTTTATTTAATAAAAAAACGTTTTGTTCTTCTTATACACTGAAGAACAAAACGTAACATACTCGCTTTATCTATAAGTACCTCTTCTCACCCACTGTGTTGCAATCCATTTCTCACCTTTCGTTACAGGTGCCCCTCCGTGTAACGTAAGCTCATTTAGTGATCGATCTTGATAGAAATACTCAAAGTATACTGCCATTCCCTTTCTAGGGTGCACAGAAAGATTTAATTTCGGAAAGAAAGTTTCTCCGCCTTCTTCTACATCATTTAAGTACATGACAAGCGTACTAATACGATTATTAGCAGCTGATCTACTATGTTCCGCAAAATAATCATAGTGTGCTTTATATTGTTGATCCACTTCATAATTTAAAATGTGTAATCCTTCTCCATGCGAAACAGGAACATTCATGATAGATGAAATTCGTTTTTCAATCTTCGCAGTAAGTTCATTATCATCTAAAAATGCACCACTACTCGTTCGAATATCATTTACATCACGTGATGAACCAACTTTAGAACGCGCTAATTTTTTTTTAGACAATTCAATTAATTCATCGCACTCTTCATCACTTAATACATTTCCTAACACGACAATAAGAGGTTCTTCGAATTTTGAAATAATTTGTATTTCCCTATCTTCTGTCATAATTGCATTTCCTTTATGATCAAAAATAGTTTGTTCCTTATTTTCACCTATTTGATTGTTGTTTGTCATTTCCCTATTCTCCCTAAAAATAATGATTGGATAGCATGAATATATCATATTCTTTCTACCTTTCTCTTTTTTGAGAAAATTTAAACTTTTAATTGTTTTATTTATCCATTTCCTTTTAAAAAACAGCCTATTTTCAAATGATAAATCATGGTTTTTTATCCATATATTTCACATACTATCCTTCTATCCAATCGAATATTTTCTCATCTTTTTTTCTATACCGAAAGCTTACTTTATAGAAAACTTCCTGTTTTATTTTGCACTGCAATGAAACGAGAATAACGTCGTTTTCAAATACGTAATTTCCACTCGCTTCGCCCTTTTCATATGAAAAGAAAAAAGTATCTTCCTTTTCTTTTTGCCGTAAGTCTTTTTTTATATTTGTAATAGATTGATTTAGTATTTCCTCCAGTACAAACTTTTGCTCTATTTCAATATAAAATTTTTTATCTATAAGCAACATATTCGTTTCGTATATAAAGAACGAAGTTAATAATATAAGAAAAATGATTGTTCCTGGCATCGTAAATCCATCTTGTTTTATCATACATGTATTCCCATTTCGCTATACCTTATAGCTACACCTTCATATTTTTTCCCGCTCCTATCTTTCACATTGATAAAGAGCAAATGAGGTGTTACTTCATACGAAACCATTTCAACATTTTGTAATATAACTTCTCTTCCGCGCATGTTCACTTTTCTTATAAGGTGATTATTCAATTTTTCATACGTCACTTCATCTCCAGTGCGAAGACGGAAGCGCAACATACTCTCTCTATTTTCAGGAACTATTTTTTCCACAAATGATACTTCCCGAAACTCTAACTGTACTTGTCCTACAAACACATCCCATTCCCAATTATTTAACCCTTTTGATTGCTTGTTTTCTATTCCAATAAAGCTTAAACGTGGTAAGAGTAAAAAGAAAAGTGATAACAGAAAAAAACATACGATCATTTCAATTAATGTAAATCCAACTTCTAATTCATTTTTTCTCCCGCATAAAAGCATTGTTCCATCATTTTTCCTTTCACATCTTTCCACATCGCACAAACTTCATTTCCTCCCCAATATGTGTAATATACATTTCCATTTATGACTTTTTCTTTCTGTTGTTTTGCCTCATTCTCATACATATATAAAGCTGCTTCTTTTTTTAATAATACAAATGCCTTATAACGAATTTGTATGTTTTTTCGTTCTTGCATAATCAATACTGTTTGCGGAAGTAGTAAAGATACCATCATCATTACTATACTTAATGCTACAAGCATTTCAGCCATCACTGACCCTTTTTGACATTTCACGATACGTAAATCTCCCTCTTCCAAGCTGGAATACAATCTCATATTTATAACTTCGATACGAAAGTAAAATCGTGCCACCTCTATTAATATTCCCACTCGGATTATATGTCATCGGATTTGGAAAAGTATTCAAATCCAATTGTATATCGCTATCATATTCTCTTTTAATGATAGAATGATCCGTACTCGATTCCCCTATATAATACATATGTCTATCTTTATGCCATCGTAATGTATAGTGTTTTTGACGGTTTATAGCTAATTGTTGCATATACAAAATATCATTTGAAAACTGTCTTAAAAATTGTTCGATTTTTTGTTTTTCGTATAATGAATGTACATGAAAATACGTGACCATACTTAATACAGAAATGGCAAATAAAACGAGTAGCATTTCTAAAAGTGTAAAACCTTTTTGCTTCACAGTTTCCCACTTGTTACCGTGCCATCATTGGAAATATGAATAGCTTCACCATTCGGACACTCATCCTTTGTAATATATTTCCCATCAATTAGCTCTTTTAGCGAGGGAATTTTATTATGTTGTAGTTGATATACTTGTATTTGCGCTTCTATAGATTTCACATAGGCTTTACATCCTTTTCCTTCGACGGATGAGCGCTGCGTAACTACATTTGGAATAATTAATAGTAATAATACAGTGATGACGACCATAACTAATAACATTTCTAAAAGGGTAAACCCTTCCTCATTCTTCATGTAAATGCCTCCTATATAGAATTCATCATTTGAAACATTGGCATAATCATCGCTAAATACATAAGAACAACTATTGCTCCAATACACGTAAATAAAATCGGTTGAATAATCACTAACATACGTTTAATTTTTTGCTCCATCTTTTCCATAATCAGATCACTATAATCACCTAATTCAATCGCCAAATTACCGTTTGCTTGACCATGTGTAATAATATAAGAAAGCTCTTCCTCATAATATCCGCTTTTAGCAATAATAGATTGCAACGGTTCTCCCGCAATTAATTGGTGTTTAACTCGGCCCGCTTCATACTGAAAGAACGGCTGATACTTTTGCTCCATCATTATTGTTAGAGCCTCAAGTACTGATAGTCCTCCGTGTAATAAGCCGCTCAATTGAGTAGCGAAATAATGCGAATGCTTTAAAATAAGAAATGTTTTTACAAGGGGGATACGAAGCAAAATTTTTATCTGCTTCATATGCGGGAGTTTCCGAAAGTACAATATATATACACTACAACCCACCATAACAATAAAAATAGTGCTAAAAATAAGATAGGGTAGTAGCTTAATTGTACTTAATATTTGTTCTGTGAATAACGGTGCTGTAGAACCAAATGAACTATATACCATGTCAACTTGTGGTAATAAAATGCGGTTAAAAATCAAAATCATGATTATTAAAAAGAACGCCAAAAACATAGGATACTGCATTATTTTCATCATATCTTTCCTATACTTATCCTTTTTATAAAGAAGTGCACTCCCTTGTTGCAACGCAAAAGAAATATCACCATGTTGCTCGGCATAAAATAAATAGCTTAACATCTCCTGATGAAACTTTAATTGATGAAAAGAATCGTGTAGACTTTTTCCATTTTTTAATCCATCAATCATGCGCTGCAATTGTACTTTCTTTTCTAAAGGTAATTGAAACCGTAAAAATTCTAATGCCTGCAAAAGAGAGTATCCTTTTTCTAATAGTTCTCCTAATCGTTTCAGTAATATTACTTGATCACTTAAACTCCATATTTTCTTAAACATAAACATCCTCTTCTAAAAATCCTAAAGCGTATCCTTTTCGCAACGAAGACTCTAATGTCTCATGCTTGTACGTGACACATTCCCCGTTTGCTTCTTTAATCGCTTGTTTTAACTCATATCCATATAACAACTCATAAATACTCGCTTGCCTTACTTGCCTCATTGATTTACATACAGTTGAGCACTTTCTTTTACAAAACGGACACTTCAATTCAACAAGTCGCTGTGCAGCTATAGCCAATAAAGATTGTTCAATCTCTTGCCTTGTTATACCAAAGTCCATAAACCGAAGTATTGCTCCTTTCGCATCATTCGTATGCAGTGTCGTCATTACTAAATGGCCAGTCAAACTTGCTCTTATAGCGATTTTTGCTGTTTCTTCATCACGAATTTCACCCACTAAAATAACATCTGGATCATGACGCAAAATAGCCTTTAGTCCCGCCTCATATGTGATACCTGCTTTTTCATTTATTTGAATTTGTAATACACCGTCATTTCTTTTTTCAACTGGATCTTCCAGTGTAACAATGCGGCGTGTTTTCTTTTTTCTAATTACCTCTAATAATGCATACATTGTTGTTGTCTTCCCCGACCCAGTCGGTCCAGTAAATACGAGTAACCCATGGGAATAATGTAAAAAAGAAAGTAGTTTCTTCGCTGTACTTGGAAATAACGAAAGATGAGATAACGGCTGAATAGATGCTTGTAAATGAAGACGAATAACGAGACTTTCTTGATATACAGTTGGAAGCGTGGAAAGACGTAAATATACTTCCTGTCCATCCATTTGTAAATACAGTGAGCCATTTTGTGGCTTCCGCCTCTCCCCTATATCCATGGATGCTAAAAATTTAAAGTGTGAAACAAGTTTTTCTCCAAACTCCTTTTCAATGCATTGTTTCGTCATTAAATCTTTTCCTATACGCAACTGAACCACTACATCCTTCTGCCGGGGCACAATATGTAAGTCCGACGCTTGTACCCTGCACGCTTCTTTTAAAATCATATTCGCAAAGCTTTCAATTCCATTCATCATTTTTCCCTCCCCACTATGTATATAGCATGAAGAAATCCATCTGAAAAATCGGTATTTTTGCATTTTCACTAGATGAAAAAGGAAAAATATGTTTGTGAAATTATGAACAATTTCCGAATTATTGTCTGAAATTACCTATACTCATGTTTATCTGTATTATAATGTTATTATCTTGGATAAAGTGATAAAGGTGGAGATCCTCATGGAACAAGCTTTAAAAATTACAGGTGTTTTAGCTGACCCAACTCGTTATTACATTTATAAATATATTTCTCAAAAACATAGTTACGTAACTGTACAAGAAATTGCAGATGAGTTTGAAATTCATCCAAACGTAGCGCGTTTACATTTATCTAAATTAGAAGATGTTCATATGCTGAAATCCGAAACGAAGAAAACTGGAAAAGGCGGAAGACCAAGCAGATTATATGTATTATCTGAAGATGTTATCCAATTACAATTCCCATTCCGTGACTATCAATTGTTAGCAAAAATCGCGTTTAATTCTTTACTTAGCCTTGGTGCTGCTGGTGAAAAAGCGCTCTACGAAACAGGGAAACAATTCGGGGCCGAATTAATGCAACAACATATGCAGCGTTTAAATGTAAGTGAAGATGCCTTAACAGTGGAACAAAAAATTCAAATTGCAAAAGAAGCCTTTTCAACAGCTGGCTTATCACCTGCATTTGAATTAAGTGCAGATGGAACGAAAATTTTCTATGATGTACACAATTGTCCATTTAAAGAAGTTGCTGTCCATCACCCAACTGAAATTTGTAATATGCACGGAGATATGATGAAAGGGATTTTTGAAATCCTATTCCCTAACACGGAATTAACACGAAACGATAGTTTACTAGATGGATGTAAATCTTGTAATTATAAACTAACAATTTAATTTCTCATATAAAAAGAAGCCAATTATAATTGGCTTCTTTTTATATGAACGAATATTTACAATAGTAAGAAAAATAAACTATAATGAAGTGAGGTTTACTTTTTTTAGAAAAGGAGGGAGATGGCATGGAGCGCATGTTTCGCGTTCTCGGCTTTTGGACTGGAATTTTCTCGGTTATGTTTTACGTAGGGGATATGCAACAGGCCGCACTACTATTTTTAGGACAAACAGGATTCTTCGTACTTTTAAGCTATTTAAATTTAACAGAGCGTATGTATATATACGTATTCGGGGCATATTTGACTGTTTTCTTCATAGGATTTACATACTACACGACGTTTTTACTTGTCCCAGGGGCTGGACATTAAAAGGTGGCATTTCGCCATCTTTTTTTAATTCCGGAATTCCCTAGTTGACTTATAGGTTTTATTGATTTATATTCTATATAACAGATTGGAATTAGGGGGAATCATCATGAATACACTGCTTGTCGGAATTAACGTTGCAGTCATGCTCATTTTAGTTGGCGTATTATATTATATGCAACGTAAGCATGTATCTTTTAATAAACGCGTATTTACTGCTTTAGGAGTCGGAATTATCTTCGGTCTTATATTACAATTTATTTATGAGCCAACTTCTAAAGTCATTATTGAATCAAATACTTGGTTTGGCTTAATCGGTAACGGTTATGTGAAGTTACTTCAAATGATCGTTATGCCACTTATTTTAGTATCTATTATTTCAGCATTTACAAAATTACAGTTAACGAAAAACCTTGGTAAAATTAGTGGTCTTATTATCGGAATTTTAATTCTGACTACAGGAATTGCTGCAGCTGTCGGTATCGCTGCAAGTGCAGGATTTGATGTATCTGCAACTGGTCTGCAACAAGGTGATGCAGAATCTGCTCGTCTGAAGCTAGTTGAAGAAAGATTTACTTCTATTGAGAAGACAACAATTCCAGATAAATTATTAGAGCTGTTACCTACAAATCCATTTCTTGATTTAACAGGTGCTCGTCCAACTTCAACAATTTCTGTTGTAATATTTGCAGCCTTTATCGGTATCGCTTTTATAGGTGTAAAACGAAAATATCCAGAACAAGCAGAGCTATTTAAGAAAATGCTTGATGCTGTATATGCAATTGTAATGCGTATGGTAACATTAATTTTACGTCTTACTCCATACGGCGTATTAGCTCTTATGGCAAAAACAGTTGCTGGTAGCGACATAAATGCTATTTTAAAACTTGGTAACTTCGTGTTAGCGTCTTACGTGGCACTTATCGTAATGTTCGTTATCCACTTATTATTAATTGCTCTATCTGGTTTAAATCCAATTCAATATTTGAAAAAGGTGTTCCCTGTATTAACATTTGCATTCACATCTCGCTCTAGTGCTGGTGCAATGCCATTAAATATTGAAGCGCAAAAAGAAAAACTTGGTATTTCAGAAGGAATTGCCAACTTCGCAGCATCATTTGGAGTATCTATCGGTCAAAACGGTTGCGCAGGTATTTATCCAGCAATGCTTGCAATGATGGTCGCTCCAACTGTAGGAATTGATCCATTACAACCACAATTTATTTTAACTTTAATCGCTGTCGTTGCTATTAGCTCATTCGGTGTTGCCGGTGTTGGTGGCGGTGCAACATTCGCAGCGTTAATCGTACTATCTACAATGAACTTACCAATCGGTATCGTCGCTCTTGTTATCTCAGTTGAACCATTAATCGATATGGGTCGTACAGCTCTTAACGTAAGTGGTTCTATGACAGCAGGTCTTATTTCGAGTAAATGGCTTGGTGAATTAGATCAAGATACGTACAATCAAGATGATACAAAAACTGGTGAAATTGCTTCATAATGAAAAGGACGCTAACAAAACGGTTAGCGTCCTTTTTTAGTTCTTTTCATCTTTATCTTTTATACATAAGGCATAACATATTGTTTCAAACACTATGTATAAAGCTCTACCAATTACTTCAACCATGGTAAAACACCACCTGTATATTAGAATAGATAATTACAAATAAATTATATACCTTTTCTGACTTTTGTAAAAATTACATTTTTGTAAGGTTTTATAAAAACTGAGCTTTATTCTTCTACTAAAAACTCTTCTAATTGCTCTTTTAACTCCTCCTCAATCTCATCACAAGATTCATCAACAAGTTCCCCTACTTTCTTACTCCCAAAAATGTTTGATTGAATTGACATTCCTAAAAAAATTCTTTCGCATTTCCAAATTGTAATACGGTGAAATTCAATCATCTCTTTTTCTTCATCTAATATAGCTATAGCAACTGATGAATCATACCCTAGCTCAAAAGGATCCTCTTTATCTTTAACAAGTCCCATATCTAACTCCATGTTTTTTTCTATGTACAAATGTAAATACGCTTTATAAAGTTCAAGTGATATCCGTTCTATTTCCTTCTCCATGCATTGAATTTTCTCTTTCAATTCCAGTGTAAAATCTCGTTCTGTATACTTCATCTCCGTCTCCTTACACATAGAAAAAGAGAATATAATAACATATTCTCTTCTTTCAAATATATTTCATTATCTCACAGCCCGTCCTTTTCACAAATAACCATTTTGTTCGCACCATTTATGAAATTGTCCTACGTCTACTCCAACTAATACGATGTCCTTTAGCTCTACATCAATGATTTTTTCTCCAATTACAATAGCAAACTGCGATTCTAATTTTGTCTCGTTTTTCTTTACAATTCCAATTCGGTTCCGATGCGGTCCATCTTTTATATATGCTTTTTGTCCTACAATATCAAAGTTCAAGATCTTCACCTCTTTTACTGCGCTCAAATTGGAAATACGATCTCCACCTCGGAAAATTTCCTTTCATTGCACTATTTCTCTATATATATGACGAAACAATAAAAGAGTCCTTCCTTCTTTACAATTATTTTTTCTTTGTTTCATTTTTGTGATTGAAACGTAAAGTTTATAATAAAATACACTTGGAAGCGCTTTCTATGTAATTTTTTATGTTATAATGTATAAGTAGAACTTCGTAAAGAGGGTTAAAAAAAATGAATAGAAAAATGATAAAAAAAGTAATTGAAGCATTAAAAGTATATGGCTTTCAGAATGTATCATTCTGTGACAAAACGAAGCAATTTTTATTTCATAACGAAACAGATATTATGAGCGGCTATGCAGAAATAACATATAGTAGTCAATTTGAAAAATTCAACGTACAAATTCATCCTATTGAAACGCATCACCAAGCAGAGTTACAAGAGGTTGAAAGACATATACAAGCCTGTATAAGAAAAGTGGAATATTTAAACGCACTTCTTAGCGGACAAACGAAACTAGATGATAAAATTATTATAATGTAAAAAAAGAACGTGATAGTCTCACGTTCTTTTTTTACATTATACATTCATCTTTTCTTTCAGTTGTAATCCTGTAATAGACTCTAATACATCCATTGCTTCTCCAAATGTCATATCAAAAATTGTCTTGTCCTCTATGTATGGAAATTGTCTAAAACGCTTTTCTAACGTTTTCACGGCGTCTGACGTAAAGTTTGCACTATCAATGCTAAATTCTGTTTCAAGAAGAACGATCCAATCTAACACATGAAAACCTAATCCATTTACAAATGAAATAAGTTTTTCTTCTGACTGTGAAGATAAGAATACGTGTCGTTCCATCTCACTAAAAAGTTCTTCTCCTAAAATATGAGCTAATTCATCATCATGTTCGCGGTCAATGATTTCTTCATAACCATAATCATCTACAAGCTCTTCTACTTCTTCACTATCTGCAAAAAGTAATTGGCTAAGAAGTGCCTCTTTCTTAAATTCACTATTTTGTACGACTTCTAAAAAGCTCGTTTCCCATCCATTTTCTAATTTCATATTATGTACTCCTTTATATATGTTTCTTATCATCACTGTACCCAAAAGATCACTTTTATAACCTTGTATACCGTTACTATTATTTCACATGATTCATAACATAAGATGCAAATTCAGTTGCATCTCCTTCAAAAATATTTATTTCTGGCAAATGATAGAACGTTGTTTGGAGCGGATTTCTTTCATGATATACATATATATTTTTCTCTAACGCGATCGCCATTCCAAACTCTGTATGGCTCCCGTTTCCACCATCTAATATAAGTAAAAATATATCCGCTTCTTTAATAGCATTCTTTTCTGCCTGACCAATTTCTCTTAATTGCTCTTGATTCACAGCTCTTTCGTTTCTTGTCCAATCATATGTATGGTGCCATCCTGCATATTTCAGTTCATTTGCTATAGAACTTACAAGTTGTTTATTTTGGAATCCTGAAGCGATGTAAAAATTCATTTCTATACACCCCTTCTTTATATACGGGAAACTCCTTTTTAGCGTTACTTGCTATATAATAAAAAACGACTTCAAAAAAAATCCCCATCTTTAAAACTTATTTGCGTTTAAATGATGGGATGCCTCATGGTCTTCTTTTATTTTTTGTTTTTTATAACTTTCATCAGCTAACATTTCTAGTTCAGCTGTTATTTCTGATTTTTCAAGCTCTCTTTCTTGCGAAAATTTCCTTGAAATATAAACAATAACACTACCAACGTACAACACAAAGCATATAATAAGTGCAGTATTTTCATAGAGACTTAGCTCCAACACAGTCACTCCTAATCCATTCGTATTTTCACGCTTCATTAATTGGAATTTCCCTACTAATCCATTTGCTATTGTAACATAAAAACACCGTTTCTTGGAATCTTTCATCCTACTAAAAGAGGCATGATTGTTTCATCATGCCTCTGAAATATGTTGAATGATTGTTTGAATTGCTTCTTTTCCATTATATTTTTTTAGAGCTGTTTTATACACTTCATTATTTTGATTTAATTCTTCGACATGCTTTATAAGAGATTTCACAGTCACATCTTCTTCATACAATACGGAAGCATATCCTTGTCTCTCAAAAGACTCTGCATTTAGTATTTGATCTCCACGACTTGCAAATTTCGATAGTGGAATTAAAACCATCGGCTTTTGCAATGTTAAAAACTCAAAAATGGCATTAGAGCCCGCACGTGAAATAACAAAATCTGTTATGGCTAATATATCTGGCAGTTCTCCGTGTACATACTCAAATTGTTTATATCCTTCTTTATTTTGTAAACTATCATCAAGATTACCTTTTCCGCAAAGGTGAACAATTTGATATTTTTTCAGAAGTTCTGGTAACGCTTCTCGAACCGTTTCATTAATTTTTTTTGCGCCCAAACTTCCTCCCATGATTGTAATAACTGGCTTTTTACGTGAAAAACCTAAAAATGCTAAACCTTTTTCACGATTTCCCTTTAGTACTTCTTCACGTACAGGAGATCCTGTATAAATTACTTTTTCTTTCGGTAAATGTTTCGCAGCTTCTTCAAATGTAACAAATATTTTCGAAGCGAAACGGAGCGCAATTTTGTTTGCTAGTCCTGGCGTCATATCAGATTCATGTAATAAAACTGGTACCCTGTTTAACCATCCGCCTATTACGACTGGTACAGATACGAAACCACCTTTTGAAAAAATCACATCCGGTTTTAGTTTTCGAATCCTTACATACGCATCCATAACACCTTTCATTACAAGAAAAGGATCTTTTATATTTTTCAAATCAAAATAACGGCGTAGCTTTCCGCTCGCAATACTATAGTACGGAATACCTTCCTTTTCTATAATCGTTTTCTCAATTCCTTGATGAGAACCAATATAAGAAATATCCCAATTCTGTTCTTGTAAATGTGGAATGATGGCTAAATTAGGTGTTACATGCCCTGCCGAACCGCCACCTGTAAAGACTATTTTTTTCATACGTCTCCCCCTTCTAGACTATAATACACTAAAATATCTTGCCTCGGGGTGAGAAAATACCATAGCCGTTACAGACGCTTCTGGCTCCATCATAAATCCTTCCGTTAATGAAATACCTATTTCCTCTGGATGAATTAAGCGAAATAACTTTTCTTGATCTGCGAGTTCTGGACATGCTGGATAACCGAAGGACACTCGTATCCCTCTATATTTCGTACGGAAGCGTTCTTCCATCGTCAATTCTGGCGAATCTGGAATCCCCCAGCGATCGCGAATGAGCATATGTGTTTTTTCAGCAAGTCCTTCTGCTAGTTCGAGCGCTAACGATTGAATAGCATGACTGCGTAAATAATCACCTTTCGCTTTCCACTCTTCAGCAATGTCACGAACACCTTCTCCAACCGTAACAGATAGGAAAGCAACATAGTCCATTTCATCTCCAACTGGGCGTAAATAGTCACCTAAAGTACGATATGGTGCTTTTCCTTGTCTTGGGAATGTGAAACGCTCTATAACACGCGTATGATCTTCTGGATCATATATTACAATATTCTGTCCGTCGCTTTGCGCTGGGAAAAATTGATACACCGCTTTTGGTTTTAACCAAGATTGTCCTTCCTGCAATAATTCATCTATTAAATCATTTAATTCATGCGCTCTTTTATCTCCCTCTCGCAAAAGTTTCTTCACACTTCCCTTTAGGCCAAGGTGATGTCCAAGCAGCATTTGTCTATTTAGAAATGGCGCGAGATGTGAAACAGGAACATCTCTTAATACAATTCGTTTTGTTGAATCCGGCACGATAACCTCAGCCTTCGGCAATGGCTCAATTACTGCTGGAATTTCTACTTTCTTCTCTTCTTTTGTTACGATATGAAGATGACGTTCTTTTTTATCCTGCTTCATCTTCTCACGCTCTTCTTCTTTTTGAAGCTTATTAATAATATCCAGCCCCGTCATCGCATCACTCGCATAACATACGAGCCCTTTATAAGATGGCGAAATGCGATTATCTGTAAACTTTCTCGTTAACGCTGCCCCGCCTACAACAATTGGAATATCAATATCCGCCGCTTTTAAATCTTCAGCAGTCGTTACCATTTGTTGCGCCGATTTTACTAATAAACCAGAAAGACCTATAATATCAGGCTTCTTTTCTTGTACTTCTTGCACAATTCGATCCGAGCGAACATTAATTCCTAAATTAATAATCTCATATCCGTTATTTGCTAAAATAATTTCAACGAGATTTTTCCCAATATCATGCACATCACCTTTTACAGTTGCTAATAATACTTTCCCTTTTTTCGCACTATCGCTAGATTCCATATGTGGCTCTAAATAACTTACAGCAGCTTTCATACTTTCAGCACTTTGCAATACTTCAGCAACGATAAGCTCATTATTATTAAATAATCGTCCTACCTCATCCATTCCTGTCATAAGTGGGCCATTAATAATATCCAAAGGTTTTCTTCCTTCTGTAAGTGCGAGACTTAAATCTTCGTGTAAACCTTGTTTCGTACCTTCTACAATGTAATTTGCGAGCCTTTCATCAAGTGTTAATGTTTCTTGGACAACAACATCTTTCTTTTTTGCCACGCGATAGAAGTTTGTAAATTTTTCTAACGTCTCTTGCGTCGTTTCAAAAAGCAATGCATCTGCAAGGCGTTTTTCTTCATCAGGAATTGACGCATAGCGCTCTAATTTTTCCGTATTTACAATCGCGTAATCTAACCCTGCTTTCGTTGCATGATATAAAAAGACGGAATTTAACACTTCGCGACCAGCTGGTGGTAAACCAAATGATATGTTACTTACACCTAAAATCGTTAAACACTCTGGTAATGCTTCTTTAATAAGGCGAATCCCTTCTATCGTCGCAGCCGCCGAGCCAATATACTCTTCATCACCTGTCCCTACAGGAAATACAAGTGCATCAAAAATAATATCTGATGGGCGTATACCATATTTCGTCGTCAATAACTCATAACTTCTTTTCGCAATTTCTAATTTTCTTTCCGCACTTACTGCCATTCCATCTTCATCGATTGTTCCAACTACAATTGCAGCACCATATTTACGAAGAAGCGGTGTCACTTTTTTAAATCGCTCTTCTCCATCTTCTAAATTAATTGAATTAATAACAGCTTTCCCTTGAATATAAGTAAGAGCTCGCTCCATCACATGTTCATCTGTTGAGTCAATCATAATCGGTACTTTTAACACTTTCGTAACTTCTGCCAAGAAGTTTTCCATATCTTCTATTTCATCGCGGTCCGGGTCTGCCATACAAATATCAATAATATGAGCATTTTTCTTCACTTGCGCTCTAGCGATTTCAGCAGCCTCTTCAAATTTCCCTTCTGCTACTAATCTTTTAAATTTACGTGATCCAATAACATTTGTTCTTTCACCAACAAATAACGGTCTCATAGAGTCATCATATTGCAGTGCCTCTAATCCACTAACCCCATGTCCCGCTCTCTCTTGCTGTTCACGAGGTTTAAGAGACATTAATGCGGATTTCATTGCTTTTATATGTTCTGGTGTTGTACCACAACAACCACCGATAATATTAACCCATCCTTCTTCTGCAAATCGCTTCACTTTCTCGGCAAGCGAGGATGGAGATTCATGATAATGTCCATCTTCATCAGGAAGACCTGCATTTGGATAACAAGAAATGTAACACTCCGATAAATCAGATAGAGAACGAATATGGTCTCTCATAAACTCCGGACCAGTCGCACAGTTTAATCCAACAGATAATGGCTTCATATGTTCTACCGATAAGTAAAAAGCCTCAATTGTTTGCCCAGCTAGAGTCGTTCCCATCGGTTCAATCGTTCCCGAAATCATGATAGGTACAACTGTATTTAGTTCATCAAAAGCCGCTTGAATTCCAATATAAGCAGCCTTCACGTTACGCATATCTTGACTCGTCTCAACGAGTAATACATCCACTTCTCCTTTCAACAATCCTCTTGCCTGCCGTGTATAAGCTTCAATTAATTCTTCAAACGTTACACCACCAGTAACACTAATCGCTTTCGTTGTCGGTCCCATCGCTCCCGCAACATATACTTCCTTCCCGCTTCCTTCGACTGCTTGCTTCGCTAAACGCGCTGCCTTCTCATTTAGCTCCTCGTCTAAATGAGATAACTCATAATCACTTAGTACAATATTGGTTGCCCCAAATGTATTTGTTTCAATAATATCCGCTCCAGCTTCAATATAGGCTTTATGAATCTTTAAAATAACATCTGGTCTTGTTTCTACTAAATACTCATTGCACCCTTCGTACTCCTCTCCTCCGAAATCTTCCGCAGTTAAGTCCTCTTGCTGGATCATTGTTCCCATTGCACCATCTAATATTAAGATGTTATTTTGTAATTTTTCTTCTATACATTTCATCAATTAATACCTTCTTTCACTTCTTGCTTTTCTCTCACATATTTAACAAGATGTTCTGTAATTTCATATTTTAAAAATGGTGTAATAAGATAAATGCCGTTAAAGTATTTCATCGCCGCATCGATTAATTCTTGAGAAATACAAATCCCTTCCTCAATTGCTGCCTCTTTCGTTTCATGTCCATCCATTCTCTCTCTTACTGCTTCAGGTAAAGTAATACCGGGCACCTCAAAATGAAGAAAATCTGCATTCCGTTTACTTATTAATGGCATAATTCCAATAAAAATAGGTTGTTCTAAATGCTTTGTCGCTTCATACACTTCTTCAATTAACGCGATATCATAGATTGGCTGCGTTAAGAAATATTCTGCTCCAGCATCTATTTTCCGTTCCATTCGCTTAACCGCTGCTTTTAAATGTCTTACATGCGGGTTAAATGCACCGCCCACAGAAAACCTTGTTGCCGGTCCAATGGATTTCCCTAAAACGGAACGCCCATCGTTCATTTCTTTAATCATTTTAATGAGCTCGATAGAGGACAAATCATATACAGAAGTGGCACCTGGAAAATCACCAACGCGCGCTGGATCTCCAGTTAAAGCTAACACTTCTTCCATGCCTAACGCTGATAATCCTAGTAAATGAGATTGTAGTCCGATGACGTTATGGTCTCTACATGTTAAGTGCGTCAATACCGGAATATCATGCTTCGTTAATAATGCTCCCATTGCCATATTCGAGATACGGGGCGATGCTAATGAATTATCTGCTAGAGTAATAGCATCTGCTCCAGCTCTTTTCAATGCTCTTGCGCCTTCAAAAAACCGCTGCGTATCTAACGTTTTTGGTGGATCTAATTCCACTACTACGGTCGTTTGTTTTTTTGCTTTCTCTGCTAAAGTGACATGAGCTTTTGAACGTTTCTCATGTGTATGAACTACTTTCGGTCTTTGAACCGTATCCTTTTCTATTACAGGCGTAACATTTAGAGTAGCACGTTTCATACTTTCAATATGTTCTGGAGTCGTGCCACAACAACCGCCCAATAACCGAATACCTTGCTCAATAAATTTCGGTGTCATCGCTTCAAAATAAGCTGGACTTCCCTCATATACGTATCGTCCCTCTACATAATTTGGGAGACCTGCATTTGGATATGCTGACAAGTAACCATTTTTCGGAATCGATATCATTTTAAAAGCTTCCGTCATATGAAGTGGCCCTAGTTGGCAGTTCAATCCAACAACATTTGCACCGTAATCTAAAAGCTGTTTTAATATTTCATTTACATCATTTCCATTTTGAGTCGTACCCGCCTCATGTAACGCCAATTGCGCTACAATTGGAATATTTGTTTCTTTTCGTAACACCTGGACAGCATGAAGTAATTCAAACTCATCATAAAAAGTCTCTAATAGCAGTCCATCAACCTGTTCTTCTAATAATGCACTTGCCTGTTCCAGTAACATAAATTCTCGCTCCATATCAGTTGTCGTAACCGCCCCGATATGTTTCATACCACCAATTGTGCCTAAAATTGCATTTCTGTCTGTAACAGATGCTTTCGCCAGTTTTACTGCCGCTCTATTAATTTCAGTAACTTGATTTTCTAATCCATACATACGTAATTTCGCTTCATTTGCTCCGTACGTATTTGTTTGAATCACATCTGCCCCAGCCGCTACATATTGCTTATGAATCGATATAATTAAATCTGGATCAGATATATTCAATTCTTCAAAACTACTTTGCAAACCATGTGAATGTAATAACGTCCCAACCGCACCATCACCTATTACAATTCCTTTTGATAATAAATCTAGTAATTTCACAAATCTCCCTCATTTCTATCAATATAAAAACCCCCTCTTCACTTTGAAGAGGGGGACATAATCGATCCTCCTCTTATTATGCAAAACATTCGTTTTGCAGGTATTAGCACCGTTTCAAACATTTCGTTTGAAGGTTGCCGGGTTTCACAGGGCCTTTCCCTCCACCGCTCTCAATAAGAGTTTGTCTTTATTATTTTATTTATGTAGCTAAAAGGAAATGCGTTCCCCTTTTAACAATGTTTGTTAATTTTTTTATAAATTTAGCACGCACAAATATAAAAGTCAATGACACTTGCGGAAAAATAAAAATTATTTAAAATAAAGTTGCAATTCAATTATCTTTTGTTGTAAAGTTAAAAACATAATAAAATTTCATACGAACATTCTTATCTAGAGAGGTAGAGGGACTGGCCCTATGACGCCTCAGCAACCATTAACATTTGTTAATAAGGTGCTAATTCCAGCAAATTGTGAAAGATTTGACAGATGAGAAGAAGACTCTATTCAAACCGAAAGCCTTCTTCTTAGAAGGCTTTTTTATTTTATATTCAACTAATGGTTCAATTTAAAAAGGAGGAATTTTCACATGTCAACTATCGAAACAAAATTAGCGCAAATCGGAAACCGGAGTGAAACTACAACAGGAACTGTTAATCCACCTGTTTATTTTTCAACTGCTTATCGTCACGAAGGAATTGGTAAATCTACTGGATTTGATTATTCACGAACTGGAAATCCAACGCGCGGCCTATTAGAACAGGCAATCGCAGACTTAGAATGCGGTGAACAAGGTTATGCCTGTAGTTCAGGGATGGCAGCCGTTCTTCTTGTCCTTTCCCTATTCCGCTCTGGAGACGAACTTATTGTTTCCGAAGATTTATACGGTGGCACTTATCGATTATTTTCTGAGCACGAAAAAAAGTGGAACGTTCGATGTAGATACGTAAATACACAATCTATTAAACAAATTGAGCAAGCCATCACAACGAAAACGAAGGCTATTTTCATAGAAACTCCAACTAATCCATTAATGCAAGTTACCGATATTGCCGCTGTTGCAACTGTAGCGAAAAGACACGGACTACTTCTTATTGTAGACAACACATTCTACACACCTTATATACAGCAGCCATTAACAGAAGGTGCCGATATCGTACTTCATAGTGCAACGAAATATTTAGGTGGTCATAACGATGTACTAAGCGGACTTGTCGTTGCAAAAGGAAAGGAACTTTGTGAGGAAATCGCTCATTATCATAATGCCTCTGGTGCAGTCTTAAGTCCATTTGACTCATGGCTATTAATTCGTGGTATGAAAACGTTAGCGCTTCGCATGAGACAACATGAAGAAAATGCAAAAGCAGTTGTTGCTTATTTAAATGATGAGGATGGGGTGACAGATGTATTTTATCCTGGAAGAGGCGGCATGATCTCGTTTCGTCTGAAAGATGAAACATGGATTAATCCATTCTTACAATCTTTATCCTTAATTACATTTGCCGAAAGTCTCGGTGGTGTTGAAAGTTTAATGACATATCCAGCAACACAAACACACGCTGATATTCCTGAAGAAATTAGAACAGCAAACGGTGTATGTAATCGTCTTCTTCGATTTTCCGTTGGTATTGAAAATAGTAACGATTTAATTCAAGACTTAAAGCAAGCCATTAAACTTGTAAAAGAAGGTGTAAGAATATGAGTTATTCTATAGATACACTCTTACTGCACAACCAATATAAACATGACTCGCAAACAGGAGCTGTTAACGTTCCCATCTATAACACATCAACATTTCACCAATTTGATGTAGATACGTTCGGGAAATATGACTATAGCAGGTCAGGCAATCCAACTCGTGAAGCTCTTGAAGACATCATTGCTTTATTAGAAGGCGGAACAAAAGGATTTGCCTTCGCATCAGGAATTGCAGCGATTTCTACTGCATTCCTCCTCCTTTCACAAGGTGATCACGTACTCATTTCAGAAGACGTATACGGAGGAACTTATCGAATGATAACTGAAGTTCTCTCCCGTTACGGTGTTTCACATACATTTGTTGATATGACCAATTTAGAAGAAATAAAGCAAAACATTAAGCCAAATACAAAACTCTTTTATGTAGAAACACCTTCCAATCCACTTTTAAAAGTGACAGATATTCGTGCTGTTTCTAAACTTGCAAAATCTATTGGCGCCCTTACTTTTGTTGATAATACATTTTTGACACCACTATTCCAGAAACCACTTGACCTTGGCGCTGATGTCGTTCTTCATAGTGCCACAAAATTCATTGCCGGTCATAGTGATGTTACTGCCGGATTAGCAGTTGTAAAAGATACCGATCTCGCTCAAAAACTTGGCTTTTTACAAAATTCATTCGGCGCTATTCTAGGCCCGCAAGATTGTTCTCTCGTACTTCGTGGTCTAAAAACATTGCATGTACGTCTTGAGCATTCAGCTGCTAATGCCAATAAAATTGCACACTATTTACAAGAGCACGCTAAAGTTCAAAATGTCTATTATCCAGGATTACAAACACATCTTGGATTTAACATTCAACAATCTCAAGCTACATCAGCAGGAGCTGTCCTATCTTTCACTTTACAATCAGAAGACGCACTTCGCCAATTTTTATCAAAAGTAAAATTACCTGTCTTTGCGGTTAGTTTAGGGGCTGTCGAATCGATCCTTTCCTACCCAGCTAAAATGTCACATGCAGCACTATCGCAAGAAGCTCGTGATGAAAGAGGGATTTCAAATTCATTACTTCGGCTATCCGTCGGTCTTGAAAATGTTGACGATTTAATATCCGATTTTGAAAATGCCCTTTCTTATGTAGAAGAGCCTGTAAATGCATAGAGAGCAGAGAAGATATGAAATTAAGTTATCATATCTTCTTTTTTACGCTGATAAGTATATTTGTCAACCCTTCGTATAATTCATAAAAAAATGACAGATCACTATCTATTTCCAAGTAATGAATTAATTGATATATTAAGAAGTAAAAAAGGGGCAAAAATAATGGATACATGTGCAGATGTTTTAATCGTTATCGATTTACAAAATGGAGTATGTTATAGTGAGGAGCATTTATTTAATTTACAAAAT